>ERZ825324.1828-NODE-1828-length-24273-cov-6.900322_pt1 | contig 24273 bp, 19 predicted proteins | sample MGYA00519859_ERZ825324 | MGnify/ENA primary metagenome ERZ825324 (study PRJEB31778, sample SAMEA3449198) | human gut metagenome | biome: human gut; feature: human-associated habitat; material: faeces | place: United Kingdom | collected 2010/2012 ... | reverse complement strand
GCCTACTTTGGGCGGGAGACAAACTATTTATGGAAAGATACAACGATATACGGGGGATCCGCCTTACCCCTTTAATCTCACCTCAATCCGTTCTTTCTCCAGCCCCTCCCCGATCACGATGAGCACTTCCTGCCCCTTGGGGATAGCGTTTGCCGTCAGGCCGTCGGCGGTGGCGTCCGTTGCAGCCGTGATAGTTTTGCCTACGCCGGTTGCATGGTACAGCAGCGCAATGGTCTTGCCGTCCTCTCGCATCTTCTGCAGGTTCTCGGTGGCTTCCTGCTGGTAATCCCGAAGTTCGATGGTCTGTCCCATCTGCACCGGCAGGTCTGCTTCAAATGCCTTGAACATGGGGCTGGTGCCCAGAAACGTAATTAGCTCATCCTTGACCTTTTCCGGTTGCTTTTCCAGCTGGCTGTAGATCCAGCGGTAGACTTTCCAGTTGTCATAGATCAGGCTGTTCTGCTTCAGGAGGTCATCCGCATACTTGTTTTCGGACACCTTGCTTGGGTTATGGTAGGTTTCGCCGTCTATCTCAATCGCAATTTTGGATTCAGTGAATTCCAGAGCAAAATCAATATAACGATGCCGACCATAAATATCCACACAAGGATATTGCACTTGTAGATTTTCCGTCTTTTCCGGGCCAAACGCCTCACAGAACAGCTGAACAAACAGTTCTTCCGCACGGCTGTTGACACTGGTTGCTTTTGATAGCTCCATGATGGCCCTCCTTTTTACATTTTAAGCTTAATCATACCTAAATCAATAAACGGCCGTCCAATTTTTCTGTCCTTTTTTGAGAACATTCTCTACAAATCGCTTCGTCATCATCGCGATCATGTTGATAATATAGGGCTTTATATCTGCCATTACCTGTAACATAGAAACCTTCTTTCTTATATCGCTCATCTATATTTTCCTGTCATTGGTCAGTCATTGACTTGCTCCCACTGGACCCAAAAGCATTTTGCTGGAACTGTCATATTCTTTTCCTGTAAGTTCAGACCGAACAATATCATCATTCAACATTTTAATAAATGCCGCTGCTTCTTTTTGTGAAGAAATCACAATATGATCTTCTTCAAACTTGAACATCGTTTTATAGCGAGAATGCTTTTTCAGATTCTCTAACAAATCGTTCTTTTTCATCTGTAAAACAGGCGAATTCTTTGCCTTTAATAACTTCTTTGCATTTGTCAGCTTACTTTTATTTTCAAACGCAACAAACTTTTCAAGGCTATCTACAATATCCAGATCGCGAATAATCTCAATCGTCTTCTGTGCCCCCGCTCGTATGTATTGCTCAAACCCAAAAAATCTCTGCATAAGATCCATTTTCGCTGTAACAGCACTTGAAGAAAAGATTATTATATCTGCTCGTGAATCTATCTGCACAATATCGCTATCGACTTCATCGTATGTATCTCCAATAAATAGGGCTATCACATTTTTACTTCGATCAATTCTTGATACAGAGTATATATGTTGATAAACCCAAAAGTACTGGTCATTCAAATTAATTCTAAAAAGAAATCCAGACAGTTTATTTCTATCACTTTCCGAGTAGTACTCTGTACGCTTTTCAGCATCATCAAGGAAAGCAAAGGGGCTATAACTCTCTGTCAGACTAATCTCATAAAATTCTTTCTTATTGTCTGCAATATTTTCTGATGTGTCAAATTCTGCATCATCTGCAAGATAGGTACAATTGATAAAGCCCGCCACCTTATCTTTCGTACTAGAAAGCAACTTATCTGTTGCCCTGATTTTTTTAGTTTGATATACACTTTCATCGCGCAGGCAGGCATATATTTCAATCCCGCAGACTGAACCAGAAAACATTATCGACTTAATCGATGCCTGAATTTCTTCCTTGGTCATTTGTTCATCTCCTTCATGTAGAGGACTGTATCATTAATCACTTTATATTCTACTGTGCTCGGATTTTTTAGAAATCCACCTTTTACTACAGCCAAGCAAACTTTATTATTAAAGTCAGGGTTACTTTTAAAGGTAACCTCATAGACTCGGTATCCTAAAATTGCCAACACAGGATTCGCATAGTACAAATGTGTTTTGCTTAGCAGCGCACACATCATAACCACAATAATAAGGAATGTTACCGCTCCCTGAATCGTTCCTACATCATCAATCAAAAGCGGGATAATCATTGTCATAAAGAAATTCAAACTTGCGTCCTCTTTTTCTACGAAGGAAGAAAGTTGATACCCTTGTTTCTTATCAGTCCATCTAAATGCCGTAAAAGAAATAAAAGATATGACTGCTGCTAAAATCCATGTAGCACATAACAAAAACACAACAATCAGCACATTATTAAGGCGAACAAACTCTCCCCAATATGACTGATTTTCAGCAAGTTCGCTGACGGGGGTAAATTTGAAATTGCGTACAATAGTCAAAAAAGCCAATGGACTCAATGATTGCAGCATTAGCTTATGTTTCAAGCTTAAATTCATTGACGCACCTCCATAAAGCTTACAGTTCAACAAATATCCTTTTGAATACCAGTGAAGTAAATATATCCTCTACTTGTTTAGCCAATTCTTTCGAATGGATTCGTGCCCCCAGCTCGATATTTCCTTCCTGTCCATGATATGAAAGGTTTGCGGATGTAATCAGCGTATCCGTTTGATCAACAGAAATTACCTTTGCATGAAGAGCAGACATTTTATCTTCCCGTTTTGGATAGTTATAAATTCGCAGAAATTTTCCCTTATAGCAGCATAAACGGTCAAAGGCCTTCTGACTCTCAATGTCATTCACAAAAAATTTCACGAGAACGCCTTCTTGGCTCTTTTGAATTACACAATCGACTAACTCGGCAAAATAATCCGAGAGGGAGTACCCGGTAATCAGAATGCTCTTCCTAGCTCCCATAAGCATTTCTCTTACGGTAACCTTTGTCGGTTTTGTTTTCAACGCAAAAGAAGGTGGCGCTGTAACAACTAATTCAGCGCTATCATCGTTACTTTGGGCAGTCGCTGAAACCATAGCAAGAATTTCATGAGCTTCTTTTTCAGAAAGAGATGGGTATCTCTTCTGAATGGCTCTAATAGACTCATTTCCACCAGATATAGCATCTGTGAGAATTTTGTTTAACAAAATATCTAAGCTTATACTTCCAGTTGACATAGTTCTTCCACCAAAGTTTTAAAATAAGACTGATTTTCTCTTCCGTCAATAGGCACAATTAGTCCGCGATCCAACATGCGATTTCCATTCTCGCAAGCTGTTTCTGAGATCATACAGCAGGAATGGCACGCCGCGCCATTTGAATTATTACCAGCAGGCACATTGTTAAGGCATTCCGGATCATTTGTGCAAACCAGTGCTTCCTGGAAAGCGTCTTTCATTAAAACAATAAGCTGATCAATATTTCCCAATTCTACAAGTCCACCAAGTGAGCCTTCTTTATCGGCACTTCCGGTATAGAGCAACACACCAGACATATCATCCCCAAAATAAATACGCTCACGAATAGCGGATGAAGAGTACCCCGAGGACATTGACATCTGCTTAATCAACAAATGTGCGAATGTATGCATCAGGACATACCTTGCATCTCGTAATGTGGTAACAGTCCATTCTTTAGATTCACAGAATTCCTTATAACACTGCGCATATTTCTGAGAAAGTGCTCCCAGTTCTGGATCTCTCAACCACGCATCAATACTATCCCTATTAAACTCAATAAAGACACCTTCACCGTGCACTTCTGCAGCAGGAAGCCATTTTTCAGTCTTACCCTTATTTAGATAAACGATATTTGTCTGCTCATCAGCATCTGGATCCGGAGCATCTACACGGGTGAAGCCAAGCAGCACTCTCACTTCTCTTAATCGTGTAATGCGAATGACTCTCTTAAAATACGGGAGCAGATAATCCGGAAGCGGATCCTCCTCAGCCTTAAAATGTTTTTTGTTGGAGGCGTACACAGGATCTGCGTGATGCGTAATGGCGTTGTATTCCATCTGCTTAATCTCAGTAAATTCCTTGATGTTCTGTTGCCTGCGTTCTAACGCTGCATCGAATTCATCTTTGGCATAAGCACCGAAATAGAGCTCGTAAATTTTAGCCACGCCATCGTCACCCATTAGAGTCTTAGCCAGTTCAATATCTCGCAAATGCTCATCAATCAAGTTATAAAGCGGATTGATCCAAGGTGGAATGGATATGGCACTTCTCATTACTGGAAAATACACATTCGACGCGCCACGCTGAGAAGGAATCATTTCCTTATCGCATTTTTCATTTTTATGATTTGGCCGGAACGGGTGATGTCCGGAACATTTCATACCTTCAAAATTCTCATGCTGCGTTGCGCCGCTCATACTCCGTCGTGCCCCACAGGAACATTTAACCCACATATCTGCAAGCGTTGATGTATTACCAGTTGAATACATCCTCATCGTACCTTTGCAGATTGTATTGCCACCGTGAACCCACCAGCTCCAAGGGAAATCGTCCATATGGCCGTTCTCACAAATAGTAATAAAACGAGAAGGATAAGCCTGTCTATGACATTCCGGACAAGTTACACCAAACTTCAGATATCGATCCAGGTCAAAATTCTCTCTTAAATCAAATATTCTCCCACATTTCACATTGGAACAAACATGCATATAAGGGAATGAGACCACAGGAATATCTCCGCTATAAGAAGTCCGTGGCATATAAAAGCAGTCAACGCCCAGATATGAGGCCAATCTGCCATCTATAATTTTCTTTCCTTTTTCCTTCCAATAGTTCAAGTCCAGAACCGTGACGGAATCTTTCACGGCATCCACAATAGAACCTGGACCAAATGTAGTTATCAACTGATTAGGACGAATCTCACCTAATTTATTATTATCAAACATAGGCTTTTAGTCCTCCGTGTAATAGAACATATTTGCTGCACTCTCAACATCACGCATAGAACGAAGAGTCGGCTTTTCAAGATCAGTACAAACTTCGCCATAAGTGTTCATTAGACGATTATACGTTTTAGTTGTATAAACATAGTATCTAAGTCCCTTGGATTGAGTTGCCAGTAATTTCCAATTGCTTATAAAATCATCAATCTCATGTTCGGCATCTGCCTTAGCAGAAGGCTTGATGATGTTCAATCGATTCATGATAAGAGCCTTCACTTCATTAAGCTGCTCATCGGTTAGCTTATCAATAGCTGCTGCTCCATCGTTGCTTGCAAATTCCGGATAATGCAAACGAATTGCAGAAATAACCAGCGCATGCAGCACGCGATCTCTTGCTCGTGCAGAAAACGGTGTCGCAGTTGTGCCTTCAACAAAGCGATACAGCTGTGCATGATAACCAGTAAAATTCTCATAATGAGACAAGTCACGAGGTCGATAAGGGTTATATAAAGTAACTACTAAGCCTGGATAAGAACGTCCAATACGGCTAGTTGCCTGAATATATTCGGAGTTCTGCTTCGGTTGACCAGTTACCACCATGAGACCAAGCCGATCCACATCCATACCAACAGCAATCATATTAGTTGCAATTGCCGTATCTAGGCAATTGCTATCTGTATATGGAGTTTCCAACTGACTTAGTTTCTTCGGAATGTCATAAGAAGGCATGCGAGAAGTAATTTCAACCTTATGATTAAGGAAACGCTGCCTACTCATTCCATATTTTTTCTTAATACGTTGAATTCTGTCAGGAATATCATCCTGTAGCAATCGAACGGCACCGCCGAGTTCTCGAATACTGTTATAATACCCAACAAGGGTATAGTAAGGGTCAATAACATCCTTGTACTCATCATCCAGCGAAAGATTATAAGCACTTTGAAGGATAATCGAATATACACGCAGCAAAGCTGTCTTTACAGACTGGCCTGGTGCGCAGACACCAACGTATCTTCTAAACGGATCTTGTTCGACCGGTACCTCACGAATATAGAAACTGTCACCGATTTCAAACCCATTTGGTGGAAATTGCGCAGTTACTTTTCTGCCATATAAGCATTTTGTCTGCTCAGCAGCATTTTTGATAGTTGCCGTAGAAACAACATACTTTGGCTTGATTTTCTTACCTCCAATCGTATAGGAACACAGATCTTCAATAACTGTTTCATATGCACCGTATACGGTTCCCAGAGGTCCTGTGATAAGATGCAGCTCATCTTGGATAATCAGCTCCGGCGGAAGGAATGGTTTAATCGATCTAAGCGTAGCTTTGGGCAACTCTTCTGTACGAGTATGCCGAGCATGGTCCGCTCCAATAGCAACATAGCCATCGCGACTGCAAATTCTATCAACGCGACCAAACAGAGCATTTGTATTCACCTCCCACGGAAGGCGGGCAAACTTATCAACTGTTGACAGAATAATGGTCGGGCACTTAGCATAAATTTCTTCATCTACCAGATAAACCGGAATTTTCATCTTATTGCTGGGTTTATACCTATAGAACATGCATTTATCATCCGAACAATAGATGCCAATCGATTTTGTAGGAATATCTATATAAAAATTTTCCTCTGTAAGTGGCTTCCCGCAGAATGGACATGTAAGCAGCTGTTTGTAGATAGCGTTTTTCTTGCTTCTTGCTGTTCTTGTTTTAGCTGGATCCTCCGGATCTTCTTCCAATTCTTTAAAGGTGTTCGGAGTCACAGTACCACCAACCCAGAAACCAATACTGATGGGTTCTTTTCCGTATTTCGGATATTCTTTTTGTCGGATGAGTTCCGCAGCCAGAATCATCTTGGTGATACGATCTCTCTGTTGCGTAGTAAGTAGGCGCAAAGTATAACGCAAGATTGCAGTTACACCGCCGTCACGATTGTATTCATCGTTCTCGTCAGCACGCAGCCTTCTATTTGCAATAACAAATGCCATAAGGCCCAGATATGCCTCGGTCTTGCCTCCACCAGTGGGAAAGTAGAGAAGATCCACGACTTCACGGTTATCATGCTCCGGATCTACAATACCTTTCAGATTCATGAGAATAAAAGCAATCTGGAAAGGCCTCCAGCCAAAATTATTGGAAGGATTGCGAGGATCCACAAAATCCCTAAAGGCGCACTCAATACCGGCTCCATGCTTCTTAGAGAAATTCATAATATTTCTCTGAAGAATCATGGAACGATTCATAAAGCAAAAGGCATCAAACGAAATATCATCCTCTACAAGTAGCTGAATGCCCGCGCGGATTCTTCCAAGAGCTTCTATACATTTATTTATTATTGTGTCGCCAATTTCTTTCTTGAACTTAGCATCATCCATTTTTGAATCATGAACCAATTTTTTCTGAATCCAATTCTCATAGGAGTCCGCCAAGACATTCAGCCGGTTAATGATGTCATCTTTTTTCTTTGCAACAGAAAGAGTTCTCATAGAGAAGAAGAACGGGTCAAATCCTTCCAAAGCAGCACTAACACCTGGAAATTCGTACTCTGGAATAAATGTCGATACAATTTCAGAAGCACGCCCATTTTTATTGGCTTTCCAAGTTGCTGCGCAACCACGTCCCCTTCCTAAAATAGGTCGCTGGGCAAAGTAAAATTCATCGACGGCAAGGATTTTTCTGCATATGTGTTCTGCCACGAAGATATCCATTTTGTCCTGGGAATAGGCACGCAAGTTGACTTGGAACATCATTCCAGCAATATCACTCTCAGGATTTTTGCGCTTGTTGATAACATAAGCTGTTACCAAGGTATACCCCTGCTTGAGGCCGATTTTAGAAATATATAAAATAACATTTGAATCACAGACCAAAGGGTATTCTTTGTTCTTACTAAACTCTTGCAGATCAATAACAACTGTCTCTTTCTGTGGATGACGTGTATACGTGCTTACATCAACTTTTTTTCCCTCTTTGTTAGTGGTTTTATCAGAAGCTTTGGTGTAATCGCCCCAAGTCACATCCACATTGAAAGATTTTGTACTACTTTCTAGGTAAAAGCTGATGCCAATGGAAGACGGTGTTTTAAATCGGTTTGTAAAGACCGGCTCATTATCATCGTCTTCGCCCGCAGTATAATCTGCATCCCCTTCGAAAGAAGCATCTCCATCGACTTCCTGCTCATTCGAATCATTTTCACTGGTTTGTGGCGCAAGCATACCCACGATATATTCAAAGCGCGGGTTTTGATTCAGTATTTCATTTTCACTACTCGGTCCCAACAAGTCTTTCTTTAACATTTCTATGACTTCTTGGCGAACCTCAGCAAACTTAAATCTATCTGCCATGTGGTGCCTCCTGTTAAAATTTAAGGACAATGTTAATCAGAAGCAATGGATTGATTTCCTGAGACTGATTAAATCGATCAATTTCAGCCTGCGCCTCGTCTTGAATCTCTTTTCTGCGCTTAGGCAGGTCGTTTTGCAGCTTATCCATTTTTTTCTTTGCTTCAGCCGCTTTTTTTCGGATATCCTTTTTTTCCAGCGTGTCGGTAGCCGCCATTTCAGCAAGTATGTACTCCTCAACTTCTTTTTGAGCATCAGTAAGCTGAACATGAAGCTGTTCTTGTTGGACATTGGCCCAGTTTTCAATCTTCTTCTTGTTATATGCGATAGTAGGGGCTACAGTTTTATCATGCCGATCCTGAACTTCTGAAATCAAGCGAGCATAAATCCGGTGAAAATAAGATTGTTCTTCTTCTGTCGGTTTAAAATAGCGAACATCCGAATCATTAGCCTCCTCCAATGCGGAGACAATCTCATCTTCAGTAAAATTGATATACTCACCATTTTCATCACAAAGTAGTAAAACTGGGAAGAGGAGTTTTGTATTGTCCATGAATGCTCCAAGAAACAAAACGCCATGTGAACCAAATATCTTTTCACCCCAGTTATCGATTTTCCAGTAATGTAGCTTGTGATCCACTTCTGGTTCTTCAAACTGGTTCCAATATTCAACATCACGTAGATATTTATCGATATCAGCCTTGGTCTTTTCCAACGCTTGCCCCTTCGCCTCTCTACTTTCTGTAAGCAGAATTGAGCGAAGTTCTGCTGCATGAGCATTCTTCCTTGCATCTAGCTGCCTGTTCAAAGCTGCAAATGCTTTCCTTACCGCCGTGATATTCTTACAATTCTGGTAAATATCCAGAATACGCTTTTCAAAACTCACACCAGATTCAAGTGCGCCTAGCGCAACATCCGATGCACCAAACACGCCCTCGAACAGTTCAAACTTCTTAGAAAGGATATCATATACTCTGCGATCTGCTTCATTGTCCGTATTCAACAGATTGATTGCTACCACATCGTGAGTTTGTCCATAGCGATGACAACGTCCAATTCTCTGCTCAATTTTCTGCGGATTCCAAGGCAAGTCATAGTTAATGATTGTGCTGCAAAATTGTAGATTTAGACCTTCTGAACCAGCATCTGTAACAATCAAAATCTTGGCATGACTCTTGAAATAATCGACAATCGCGTGCTTATATTCCACACTTCTGCCATAGTTTGTTTTACCAAAATTCTTGACCTGCCATGTTCGAAAGATTTCCTTCGTCATGGCATCATCAAAGTCACCATTAAAGAGAAGGATATCTTCCTCGCTATAGCCAGATCTTCTTAGTTCTGCGGCTATATATTTCTGTGTTCGCTTAGACTCTGTAAAGACGACAGCCTTCTGATTCAATCCCTCGGAAATCTGGTGGTCAAATGCAGATTTCAGTGCTTTCCTCAACGCGGCGATCTTTGCATTCGTCTTTATAGCCCTTGCCATTTCAAGAATATGTCTTACAATCTTGAGCTCAGCCTGAATAGCCTGTTTCTTCTCTGCTGTTTCTTCATCATCGTATTCGTTGAACCCTTCCTCGTCGATTTCATCTTCTACAAACCCCCAGAATAAATCGAAGCCTTCTTGAGCATACGCAGATTTTGTACCTTCATAGAGTTTTTCAAGACGTTTTTCTAATACTTCAAAGGTCTCTATCAAAGCAAAGCTGGAAGATGCAAGCAACTTTCGAATAACAAGAATAATCAGCCCACGATTCGCATTCGGAATAGAATACAGCGGATCACGACGCAGAAAATCATTGGTCACATCATAGAGTTCTTTTTCTTCTGCGCTCAAATGGAAATCGACCGTAATACAGGTTCTCTTGCTGAAGGCCATGTATTTTCCGACATCGCGTCGAAGGGTGCGATATAACACCGGAAGAAGTTCCTGTTTCAATTCCTCATAATCACAGCCATCTACAAATCGACGGTTGAAAACCTTTTCTGATCCGAAAATACGAGGATCGATAAAAGAAACCAGTCCATGAAGATCTGTAAGGGAATTCTGTAGCGGCGTAGCAGTCAAAAGAATTTTAGGAATTCCGTGTGTCAAATCATAAAGATTTTTTGCCCGCTTTGTGCCATGAAAAACATTCCGCAGATTATGAGCCTCATCAATAATCAAGAAGTCCCATTTGACATGAGGAAAGCGCTTAATTAGTTTCGATGAATAATCATAAGAAGCAATGACAATACTAACCTCATCTGCGTTTCCAAGGTGAGTTTGCACATTGGCAAGGTCATGCTCAACCGTGTACCGATCCAGAATAACAGCTTGGCGTCCAAACTTCTCCAAAAGCTCTACTTCCCATTGTTTTCTCAAAGTAGCAGGAAGCGAAATCAGCACTTTTTTTGCGCCGTTGTCCAGAACATAATTAAGCACCAACCCAGCTTCGATTGTTTTTCCCAGACCAACCTCATCTGCCAGAATGATGCCGCCTGTCTTTAATGCTTGAATGGCCGCACAAAAGGCATTGACCTGATGGGGATTTGGCTCAATATCCGCATTCAGTAGACATTCAAATGGAGCCTTGGCCAATTGTTGCTTCTTATACCAGCTATATTGTTCAAGTAGGAGATTGCTTTTCATCGATACCCTCCTTACTTAATTCATTGGCGATTCCTTCTGCGATGCCTTTAGCCATTAACGTAGGAACGGCATTGCCTATCTGTACAAATTGAGCCGTTCTCGGGCCTTCAAAGAAATAATCATCCGGAAACGATTGGATGCGAGCGGCCTCCCGGACAGTAATCGAACGGTGTTGCTCAATATCCGGATGAATAAAGTAATGTCCATCTTTTGAGATATGAGCCAACATGGTGTGGCAGTACGCCTCGTCTCCCTCTACAACTTTAAATCGATCCAGAAACGATTTTCGGTTTTTGTGTGTCTTCAGTTCATCCGGCAAATCATTATAGTTCAGACGTTTGTGCCCATCATTCCAGAGTTCAATTGTACGCCGATAAATCTCAATATCCCTGTCTTTATTGGGTCTTGCGCAATGATGCGTCAGAATGTCAGAATCCTTGCGGATTCCAGTGCTTCTTAAATAATTGCTGAAATCATCTGATCTGTATTCACCCGATTTTCCTCCTGGCTGCAACGCTGGCAGATCACTGAGAATATCGTTAACCGTGGCATCCGCAATTGTCTGCTCAAACTGCGGATAAGAAAGCCCGCTATTCTTCAGCCACCCGACAATGATCATTCTTCTTCGGTTTTGCAGCACACCAAAATTCTTTGAATTTTGCTCATGACATTCAATCTCGTAGCCAACGGAACGCAGCGCTTCTTGGACTTTCAGCCAGGTTGCACCACCGTTTGCTGACTTGATTCCCATAACATTCTCAAAAACGAACATCTTTGGCTGATATTTCTGAAGGAATCTCGCATACAGCTTATAGAGATCATTTCTAGGATCCGCTGACATCGGCGTTTCCATATGCTTGCTTTGCGCCCTTCCCACCAAAGAATATGCCTGGCAAGGCGGTCCACCAATAATGACATCTACTTGCTTGAGGCCTCTTTGCGTAAGGATCCTATCTATATTTTCAAATAACCTTGGAAGAGTTTCATTTGACATCGTTTCGCAAAATACGGATTGTAGCTGCTCCTCAGGAATATGTTGCAGAAATTCGTCGCGGGTGATTTTTCCGCTAATATAATCCTTGTAGATATCAAGCTTCCCTTGTGCTTTGAGATAATAGTATCCCGTTCGTGTTTCCAATGTTTGAGCGGCATATGGGTTCATCTCCACATGCGCTACAGGTGAAAAGCCCGCTTGGATGAAGCCTTCGGACAATCCACCAGCTCCTGCAAATAAATCTATAAAATTGTAAGAGCCTGTTGTGGCGTTGATATATTCCATGATGAACCCCTATCTGTGTAATAAATTTAGTCTTCAAACACACCGTCTGTGTCAAAAATATGGTCTAACTCATCCGTATTGATTGCGGCAAGTACCTTATTGCGGATACTGCCTTTTGCAAGATCTAACCGCTTAAAGCGATTTTCTCCTGCTGCGTCTTTTCCAATACGTATCAGCTGCACTCTGCCAATTCTTGGTTCATTTGCAGCATAGTTTGCAAGTCCCTTAGCTTTGCCCAAGTTATCCTTGAAATCCGGATTGTGAGGTTCCAAAATATCAACGATGTACTTGAGAATTGGATCTTGGCGAACAATGATGAAATCCGGATAAAGCTCCTTGCATTTCCCGTCCATTTCATAAGGCATCCGCAGTGACCAAGACTGTCGAGACGGATTCCGCAGCCAGCAAACATAATCCTCTCGTTTTTGCTCTTCTGCCAAAACAGCCTGTTCCCAGCCATTCAACTTAATTTTTGCTATTCCATCTGCATTGGCAAAAAGATGATCCGTGTACTTTATTCCATCTGCTTCAACCTTGGCACTGATTGTCTCCGGAAGAGTAAAGTTGTGCTTACTGATTTCATCGCCGTTAGCAACAATATCGCTATACTGCTTTTGACACTTCTCCGGTTTGGCCACAATATATTTACGATACTGGTCGTTCAATTCATGGAACTTCTTCTCAGCGTATTTATTTAATTCCGCAATACACTCGCTGTCGAATGCGAACAGAATACAATCCACCTTAAAGGCGTTCGGATTGTCGAAGTCGATATATTTACGCCCATATGCCAAGTGGAAACCGCATCCACCCATTTTTGCGTCTGCTACTCTTAGCTGACGATCAATGTCAGACTCGGATGCAGTAAACATATCTATCCGGTTATCGCTTTGTATTTTCTCACCGAAAACATCGAATATCTGAACAGACAGTTTCATCTCCATGACTTGCTTTGTAAGCTCGTCATATTTTCCAGCCTCATGCAGACCGTTCACATAGTTGCGGATAAGTTCAGCAACATCGTTTTTCACATCCTCAGCCGCCGTAATACAGATATTGAACTGCGATAACAGCCCTGCCAAGCTCATCAAAGACTTCAAATAGCTGTTGATTTTTACCGCACGGACGATATAAGTCAGATATCCCTGTTCATTGATGAACTTTGTGATTCCTTCACGATCTATTGTTGGAAGCATCGACATCTGCGATACAGCCGGTGTCAGCACTGGCTGCTCTTTATTCACAGATTGATTGCCTCCACTGGTTCTCTCCGTTTCTTGACCTGCATGTACATCGTTTCCAGACACTGTTTCCAGCGGAATCGTCTGGTGTTGTCCTTCTGCGGGAATTTCTGAATCTGCTCCACCTTGATTCGCTGCCACAGCTCCAGAATTTGACATATCTCCAATTGCTGTGGAAGGTGCCGCAGCAGGCTCTTCTTGGAAGCCATTCGGGTAATCAAAGATGCTCAGCTGACCAACCGTCTGTTTTTGCGTTTTCTTTCGCTGGGTGTGAACCGACCATGTATCATAGATCTGATCTTCCAGAGATTCACCATCGACAACTGTCGGGATTTCTCCGCCTTCGGTTGCCTGCAATTCATCAATGACCTTTTGAACGGTATCCTGGTTGAAATACGGAAGGAACAGACGCACATCATTTAAGGAATCATCCACGAGAACATGACACTGAAGTGGAGTACGAACCATACGACCAAGCAGCTGCGCAATATAGGTTGCGTCTTCCGCACGCCGGAAGGACATCATAGTTTCTGCACGAGGGCAGTCCCAGCCAGTGGACAGATTCTCTTTGAAGAGAACCACACGAATCCGGCGATCTTCTGCAATTTCCGAAGGTTCAACATGCGGCACAGTCAATCCGTGAATCGACAATGTGCCTGTTGAACCGAAAGTATGCACAACTTCATTTTCCTTGAAGCTATCGCCCATACGCTCTTCGATTTTCGCAATTACATCGTCCAAATCGGTGTCAGATACTTTCGCACCGGAACCAGCGCAGACTTGGATAACAAACACCGGATTTACATTGGTGTAGTGCTGCTCATAGGTATACTGATACCAGTGCTTGCACTTATCCTGCCATTCGTCTGTTGCCGCTTGGAGTACGGCCATGTCACCGTGTTTGATTGGATCTTCCGGATAAGTGATTACAATACGATCTTTGAGCAATCCAGATTGGCGAACCTGCGCTGGGGAAATAACCACCTTATGCAATGTAGAGTTTGTTGCCTGCCCGACAAGGGAATTAAAACGCTCGGCAGTTGCACTCATTCCGATAACGACCGGAATGGGCGACAGATTCTGCTCGCTGCTGCCCTTGATAAAACGCTGCATGATGGTGGTAGCCGTTCCCGCTTGGCGTCCTTGCATACCACGGTGTGCCTCATCAATAATGAAATACAGACGGTCAGCTTTTTCTCTTGCCGTATTTTCAATGGTCTCCCAAATCGTATACTGTCGCGTATCCGAATGACGGCTCAAATTACCGGCCTTGCCAAGTTTCTGCGTATTCAGGAAATAGATATGACCGTCCTCCAGAATCTCTCGGTCGAAAGATTCATCCGAAATCACTACGCACTGATCCATACGGACTTTATCTGCTTTCAGCTCGATCTTCTGCTTGGACTGTTCATTCAGCTGTGGAGAATCCGAAAGCCATACAAAAATGGCCTCCGGCTGTTCAGTAAACTGCTCAGAGCCGTAAAAGATATCTTCAATCAGGGCAGACATGATAATCGTTTTGCCAGAACCCGTTGGTGCCTGGAGCGAAACCACCTGAGGGATCTTCAGCATGCGATAGTTATTCAGCGCCATCGCCACGCGGAGGCGCATTTCATTGACCGCCTGTTTTTGAAATGGGAATAATTCACAAATCATTCTTAGTTTCTCCCTCTGTTCACACGGAAGTGATCCAAGTAATCCCGGTAAAGCTGATACGCATTTTCAACATTCAGATTTTTTACCATAGATTGATAATTCACTTCATAATCGGTTGCTAAGAATACAGTTTGGATTTCCGGATGCTCCGCAAGCTTCTCCGCAAAATCGGCAAATGTATTCTCGTTGATCAAGACTGCAAATTGATTCTCCGGCAAGATCAGCATGTCCGGAACTTGTTCTCCGGTCAATTCCGGGCATTTTCCTTTTGCACCAGTTTTCAACCACAATGTAGGCAGCATTTCCGAAATGCGCATACCAAGAGAAACCGCTGTCGGATCTAAGAAGCCCAGCCTAAAGTATTCGCAATTAGCCTTAAAGCCGTCTCTCATCAAATAATCTTCATCATCGAAAAAATTATATTTGCCATCAAGCAGTTCTCCATTTGCTCCTTTCCCCGTTATGGTATAAACGGTTCTCGGCCATGTTACAGCACGGCATATTCCATGCGCGTTCCACAATTCATCTCCCGGTTTAATCCCGGATTTTTCAAGCGTTTTAACCTGTTTCTTTGACAGTTCATTATTTGTCACCATAATACACAATCTATTGCCATCATCTTGCTTATTTAGTAAATTAACTGCATTTAGAGTCGTTCCACTTCCAGCGAAAAAATCAAGCACAATAGAATTTTTATTTGTGCAGGCACGTAAAATCTCTGTGACAAGAGCAAGCGGCTTAGGATATGGAAACTCCTTAGCGCCGAAAATAGACTGAATCTGTGCTGTTCCTTTTGTTGTATAAAACTCTTTCTCTATCCAAATAGTTGGAATATCAGTTCCAGATGTTTCATTTTCGCCAAGAATTAGTGTTGGCAAGTTTCCCTCATGTCCTAGAATTTCCAATGTTCCGTCTTCAACTTTTTTAATTATGCCCTCTGGTAAATACTGTATGCTCCATAAGTTTTTGCTTTTTTTTGATTTGGTTGGACTGATTTTTATGTAACCCTTTTGATAGTCCTCTAGCAATCGTTTTGATATCAACCGCCAAACACATTTATCGCCTTTACTTGTTATTGGCCAAACTGCATCTGTTCCCTCTGGTGCCTCATTAAAATCAAATTCAAAATCAGCTAATTCCCCAGAATATAATCCAGAAGAGACCCTATCAGCAAGTGATTTTCCACATCCAACTAAAAGTCCATCGCTTTTGCGAACATATACTGGATATGTCTGATTTGGTCTTTGTGCTTGTGTAAATGTAGCAAGAGTCATACCTTCAAACGGCGATCGCGTTTTTCTTCCGTTAAAGTTCAGTTTATACGATTTAAAGTTCTGATTTACAATAAAAACCAAGTACTCTTGAAGATAATTAAATCCACCCGATGGCTTGCCACCGGAAGTTTGTACTGTTACGGGAACAACCTGTTTATCTGGAAAAAGTTCCTCGCACAATAAACAAAGCCTATGTAATTCCTGATATCCGATACTAATAACAATTTTACCATTCTTCGACAGTATTTTTTTTGAAAGAAGTAACCTTTTTTTCATAAAAGACAGCCACTTGCTATGCGACCAATGGTCTGATGCATCCACAAACGCATCATTGTATTTCCAGTCATCTGTCCCAGTATTGTATGGCGGATCGATATAGATGCAATCCACCTTACCCGCATACAAATATTCTAGAAGCTGCAAGGCGTGATAGTTGTCCGCTTCAATCAGCGTGTGCCAAAGATCGCTGTCTGGCGCGTTGCAAACTGAATCCAGCGGTTTCAGATAGGGATAGATGGGTTCTCCAAATTCTGCAACACGAACGATATCCTTCAGCTCAAAGGTGACCGTTTCATCTTTCTGTTCCGGCTTAACGCAAACAGCGGTATCGTCTTCAACCTTCAGCACAACATAGATGGATTTGTCGTCCTTGCTGTCACGGCGCATAACGTTACAGCCGCTTTTGATAGGCATATCATAGAGAGGCGTGCTTTCCGGCATATGTTCTTCAAAGACCAAGCCGAATTTCTTCTGCTTGGCCATTTTACTCACTTCTTCCTGAATTCTATTTCGAAGAGTCTCATCTTGGATCTGGCTAATTAAATCATTGATTGCAGCCATTGGTACGACCCCTTTCTTAGTTTTCTTTTGTCTTCACGTAGCGACCACTCTTGATTCTTGCGTCAGCTGGCTTTTCCGCATCCGCTGGAATCGCCCAGTATGAACCGATTTTTGTTGCACCTGAAATTCGTCCTTCTGAGCACAAGACATTAATTCTTCTTGTGGAAAGCCTCCATTTTTCAGCCACCTGACTGATTGATAAATATTCCATAAGTTATCTCTCCATCTATAAGTGAAGTGAAAGCTAAACTATACTCTATTACAGTATAATCTCAACCTCGAACAAAATCAACCCGTCTATTTTCTCTCTCAGTAATCTTTAAATCCACTTTTTAAATCCACTTTCTGCAAGCAGGGCGTCTGTCTATACAAACGCCATTTTTGCTTCGCAAAATGCTTGTTGGGAATTCCCAAACCCTTTGTGATCTGCATCGTACCGCTGCAGGCTGCGCGTTCCTGCCGAACGTGGATTCAATCTACCTGCTGCCAGGTGAAGAACGCTGTGTCAATTTCAGAGATTCCGATGGCATCCCAAAGGTACACTACACATATTGTTCTTTGCACGGCAGACTTTTCAACTGCACCTGCCGCTCAAAGGACGAAGCGCAGCGGTTATGTGAGGATTGGCTCGTCACGCAGGACCGCTGCTATATAAACTAAAAAAGCCACCGAGGATTCTTTCCCAAAACGGATTGGGATCGAATCCTCGGTGACTTTCGTTTTATCGGGTCTGCTGCTGTTCCTGTTCGCTCCTGTTGTCTGCAAAAAACATTTCTACGTTTTTCTGTGCCTTCATCAGCTCCTGCATCCTCTCTCGTGCTTTCCGATAGCTCGGATATTCTGCTTTTTTCTTTTTCAGAAGTTCAACATATTCGATGCTCAGTTCTTTTACCTTCGGAAGCTTTTTCAGCCCAGCCTCATCGAAAGCCGCTTTGGCTGCCTTGTGCAACGCAATGCTCTCCCGATTTGCTTCCAAGAATCGCTTGCTGTATCCTGCTTTCCGATAGGCCTCATAGATGGACCTTGTTTTGGCATAGTTGATAATGTGCGTTTTCATTACCGCAATTTCTGCCATCCGCGCTTCCGCAGCTTTGATGGAGTCGCCCAGTTCGTGATAGCGCACCGTTGCAGCACGTACCTGTTCTTCCATTTCATCCATGCTCCCGATTTTGTTTTCCTGCAGAAAAATCAGCGTCTTGGACATCTCCTTCAGGTTGTACCGCTTCGCCCAACGCGCATAGCCGTCTCCCTTTCCTTCAGCCAATTTTGCCTGAATATCCACCAACATCTGAAATTTCTGTTCCTGCACCGGATGTTTTTTCCGCGGGCAATGCTCTGCTTCTCCGGCGAGGACCGCTTTTAATCCTTCCTCACTGTATCCCGCCCCCAAAGTCCGAAACCGGATGAATCGTTTTTGCCGTACACCTTTCACCGATGTGAATTTTCCGCGCTTGACCTCGTAGCCCTGCTGCTCCAGCTTTTGCAAAAATGCTTCGTAGTCCCCCGGCTTTTCTGCAAGGATGGTGTCGATGATTCCGCACAGGCGGTCACGGTTGCTCTCCTTAGGCGGGTAGACGATGCGCTTCTGCCGTTCCCGGTAGGGCTTCTTTTCAATGACGGACAACTGGTGTTCTAAGCAAATCAGGTCGCTCAACCGCTGCACTGCCAACGCCGAAAAGAAAAAATCCCGGAACTTTCTGCTGCCATCCAACGCTGTGGAGTTGAAGATCACATGGTTGTGGATGTGCTGCCGGTCAGTGTGCGTTGCCACTACAAAGGCGTGCTTGCCCTTGGTAAAGCGCATGGCCAGTTCGTAGCCCACCTTGTTAGCCTCCTCTGCGGTGATCTCACCGGGTCGAAAGGACTGCCGTATCTGATAAGCGATTACATCACTTTTCTGCCTGCGTCCGTTTACGAGATCGTACTGCCGCTTGGTGAGCATAAATTCTTCATCTGCCGTCAGGGCGCTACAAGCATAGTTGCTTACCAGCTCGCCCTGCTCGGTCTTGTCCGGGTTTTCGATATAGTCCGTGCGATTTTTCAGGCAGGCCGCAACGGTCATGCCCTTGTTTTTATGCAGCGCAATCAGCCGTGTTGCTGCCACCTCAAACCACCCCCCCCATAAAGAAAAAGCCGCCCGAAGGCGGCATATCATCCATCAGGATTGACGGAACAACTTTTCAAGATCAGCGGCACCGGCCAGATACATTGCCTGATATCGTACGCTTTCCAGCTCATTGCAGAGCTCATCCAGCTGAAGATACTGCTTCCATGCTGCTTCGCCCACCATTTTCCGGTGTGCGTCTTCCGCTGCCAGTTTTTTCTGCAGGAGTTCGTGATACCGTGCATTGCTTCCCAATTCATCCCGAAAAAGCGTTGCCTCACGGTCATTGAAATAATCCAGCATTTTATCTTTATCCATCGCTTCCTCCATTACAGTTCCGTAAGCCATTCGCTGAATCGCTCGACGGCTTCCACAAGCGCCGTTCCCGCCACGATGAGCAAAAAGCACCCGAACTCTGCCACAAAAAGGATCAGGAATTGTGTCCATTCCCTACAATAAAGAGTATAAAGTCCGCAGCCAAAAATATACAGCATCGGCAGCGCAAGCACAAATGCCGACAGATTCAATGTCAATTTCAGCATCAGCGCAAGGAAAGCCGTAAGCAGCGAAAACGGAAGAATGACCATCTTAAAAATGAACCTCATATCGAGCACCTGCCTTTCGCCCTTATTATAAAGGTATCTCCGCATCCATTGCAAGGATGTCAATCGATATGTAATCCGCAGCTCCTCTCTGCGGAAAAAAGTTAAAGTTCAGACAGTTTGGAAAGAATCTGTTTTCCGATGCCAATCAGCTCGTCCAGCCGATGCCGCAAATCTTCAATGTCTGCAGCATAAAGCTGATTGCTTTCATTCACACGTTTTGCCACCTGATTCAGATTGTTGCTACAATTCTGAAGCAGGTACGACATCCGGCGCAACTGCGGCAGGTCAAGGTTCAGACAATAACCATCCAATGCCATTTTGCGGATATACGCACTCAGACTGCGGATGCCCATGCCATACATCTTTTCGTAAATCCGATTCTTTTCGGTTTTTGTGATGCGCAGGATCAGAATCTCGTCCCTCTTTTCTCTCATCGGGCATCACCATCCCGGTCCGAGTAGCTGCGGAACGGCTTGACCGGTTCCTCCTTATCCGACTTTTCGTTCAGGGCAGCCAGCACGGAAGGGCGCGCAGATTCCTCATCCGGCGTTTCTTCCATCTCCGGCTCGTGATGTTTTTCGTCCACATCCAGCTGTGCATTCAGTTCAGCCAGCCGTGCAGATTTTTGTGCCAGTTCTTCTTCCTGCGGAAAGGGCTTTTCCACTTCTGCCTGTGCCGCCGTCTGCTGCTGCAGCAGATTCTCCAGTCGGTTTTCTGCATTGGCAATGCGCTCATCATAACCGGCCAGCAGGTTGTCCAGTCGGGTGATATTGCCGTGCGGGTCGGCACCAAGTGCCACCGGATAAATCGCCTTGCCTTTCAGCACCGCCTGCTGCTCGTTCCGGACCGACTCATAGCGCACCGAAAGCTCAAAGCCGCGGTACTCGCCCAGCACAACAGGCTCTGTGTCGGGAAGTTCTTTTGCCGCCAGAATCAACCGTTCACCGGCAGTCTTTTTGTCATCGAACATCATGCCCTTGATGGTCATCCCGCAGAAGTTTTCCTTGTCCTGCGGATGGGTCGCAGCCGTTTCCGCATCGGTTTTCAGTGCGGAAATATGCGCTCTCTGCTGCTGAATATCTGCCGGGAACTGCGTCAGCAATTTGTCTTCCAGACGATATTTCTGGCTCTGATGGTCAGCTTTCAGAACTTTCAGCTTAGCCACCTGCACATCAAGGTCCATCTTTTCCTTAATCAGCGGGTTTCCGGCACACAGCGCCTTGACTTCGGCGTAAGAGAGCGCCTGCTCATCCACATCATCGCAGGAACGCACCGGGGATTTGCTGGTCATAATCTGCGAGATAAATCGCTGTTTATTTTCCAGTGTCTGCCAAAGGTACGCGTCAAAAGTTCCTTCCGTGACGTAGTTGAACACCTTCACCTCTTTGTTGCGGTTTCCCTGCCGGATGATACGGCCGTTGCGCTGAGTCATATCACTGGGTTTCCAGCCGACATCCAGATGATGAACCACCACAAGCCGGTCCTGCACATTGGTGCCTGCACCCATTTTTGCAGTGCTGCCCAGCAGAATCCGCACATCGCCGGAGCGCACTTTGGAGAACAGTGCCGCCTTTTTTGCTTCAGTGTCCGCCGAATGGATAAAGGCCACCTCACTTTCCGGCACGCCTGCGGCCAGCAGCTTTGTTTTGATGTCATCATAAACATTGAACTGCCCATCGTTTTTCGGGGTAGAAAGATCACAGAACAGCAGCTGTGTCAGTTTCTGCTCCCTGCCGTCCTCCCAGATTTGCAGCACATTCCGCACACAGGCATTCAGTTTGCTGGCAGGGTCATCGGGCAGCAGCGGATTCATCAGCCTCTGGTCAAGGCCGATTTTCCGGCCGTCGTTTGTGATGCAGAGCATGTTATCCTCGGACGCATCCACAGTACCGGAATGCACCTTGGCTGCACGCTCACTCAGATTCTGCACCATTTCTTTCTGGATGTCAGACGGTTTTACAACCACCGTTTCAAACTTTGCTTCCGGCACCGGCAAATGCAGCTGGTCTCTGGTCTTGATATCGGCCACTTCCTTGAACATGGCCATCAACTCCGGAAGGTTGAAAAACTTGGCAAACCGGGTGCGTGCACGGTAGCCCGTGCCCTCGGGCTGGACTTCGTCAAGAGGTTTTCGGTAATTTTTCTAAATTCATCAGGTTGTCTGCAAGGAAGTCCCTTGTGACCTCATGTCTGCACATATCCTTGAACATCTTTTCAATCGGCTTTTTGGCGTTTTCGGACTGCTTCACGCACACAATAAAGGTGGTTTTACCAATCTGCACCGAATAACTCGAATTCTGATTTTCCATTGATTTTCTCCTTTTATCGTCATTTTCTGAATTTGGCTGGCAGACTGGCAACTGTGGGTGTACCATGATTTTCTTGCCAGCCAAAATTTTCTGCCAGTCAAATGGCTTATTCCATCCAAAAGACCTTTTTGCGGCCTTCCACGATCTTGCTTTTCAGGGCATCGCCCAGTTCCCGTTTTGCATCCCGGACGGTTCGACCGGGGATGCCCCTTTCCAGAGCAGCCTTGTCGATGTCCTCGCTGAGCACCTGCTTTCCTCCGGCAAGCAGGGTGCAGATCAGGTCTTTGGCTTGCTGGGTCTTGGTTTCACGCTGCGGTTCGATGCCGGACAGCATCTCGTCTGCGGTAATGTCGTACTCGCCGACCCAGCGGAAGCCGCCCTCGTCCCCCAGAGAGAACGCCAGCGACACGCCCGGCGGGGCAAGAGAACTTTTCTCGTGGGTCAAGATGCGCATGGTGGGGTCGTGCTTCAGCTTGCCGATGAACATGACGCTGCGGACGGCGGCAGCAATGTCGATGGAGCCGAGGCCCCGCTGCAAGCTCTGCATTCCAGCGGCCTTGTTCAGATGCCCAATCAGCAAAATAGCGCAGCCTGTTCGCTGCGCTACCTGTCCCAGCCGCATGAAGATGGGCCGGACTTCGTTCGCCCGGTTCATGTCCACATCGGCACCGAGATACGCCTGGATCGGGTCGATGATGACCAGTCGGGCGTTGTTCTCGATAATGGCTTTTTCAATTCGTTCATCGGAGAGCGTTAGTTGAACATCGCTGTCGTCAATGACCAGCACCCGGTCAAGGTCTGCCCCGGCTTCGATCAGGCGGGGCTTGACCGTATCGCCCAGACCGTCCTCTGCTGTCTGGTAGATCACGTTGAATGGCTCCATGCGCTCCATGTTGGGCAGCAGCTTTCCGTTGGTGCAGGCAGCGGCAAGGTGCATGGCAAAGTAGGTCTTGCCCTCGCCCGGATTGCCTTGCAGCACACTGAGTTTTCCAAAAGGCAGATACGGCTTCCAAAGCCATTCCACCGGGGTCAGCTCCACGTCGCTCATGCGGATGATCTTCACCGTTTCCGGTTTTGACGGCTCTTTCAGCACGATGCTTTTGAAATAATTGCGGTTCGGAATCTCTGTCCGGTGCACCAGAACATCGTTCCAGTCCTTCATGCAGGGCTGGATGCGGGTCACGCTCACGGTGTCCGGCAGCAGCGCTGCCAGCCGCTTGCAGGCATCCTCTCCAGCCTTATCGGCATCCAGACAGAGGAACACCCGCTCCACGTCCGGGCGTTCCGAGAGAAACTGCCGCAGCGCCTTGCCCGACACCCCGCCCAGCGACAGATAATTGTGCTGCTGCCAGTTTTTCGGGAACAGTTCGATGAAGGACAGCAGGTCGATGGGCGCTTCAAAGACCAGCAACTGCTTGTCAGTGCCACGGTGGGCAAAGCCAAACGCCTTTTCTGCACCGGCTGCATCCTGCCGAAATTTCTCCCGAATCCCACGGCTGCTTGCGTAGCGGGGATGCCCGTCTGCATCCCGCCCCACAAAGACCACGTTGTGGTGGGAGGAATCCTCGTAAATATCTCCGGCGGCGATGAAGAAGTTCACCAGCGAGGGGCTGAGTTTCCGCTCCTGTGTCAGATAGTTCAGGATGTTGGCGTTGGTGACGTTCCGCAGCGGCAGACGAAACGCCGGAGAGGGGGCGGGACCAGCCTCCGGCTGGGCTTCGCCCGGCTCTCCGGTCAGCATCTGCACCGCTTCGGGGAAAGACTTGCCGTAAAATTCCATCACGAAATCCACCGGCAAGCCGCCCTTGCTCTGGCTGTGCCGGAACCATTTGTTTCCGCAAACGGTCAGGCTGTCGTGGGCTTTCCAGCGGTATTCTTTTCCGCTGCGCACCAGCGTTTCGCCCTGTGCCCGGAGAAATTTTTCCAGATCCACCGCATTGGCTTTGTCGATCTGGGCTTGGGTGTAGGTCATGTTGCTTCCTCCTTAAAGCTCCTGTGTGTGATTCTTCTGCTCAGCTTTCTTCTGGAATTGCGCTGCCTTGGCTTCTTCCAGCTTTTTCAGCACCGATTCCTTCTCCGGGGTCTTGCCGCCCGGTGCGGAAAGCTGC
>ERZ825324.1823-NODE-1823-length-24332-cov-3.606006_pt1 | contig 24332 bp, 46 predicted proteins | sample MGYA00519859_ERZ825324 | MGnify/ENA primary metagenome ERZ825324 (study PRJEB31778, sample SAMEA3449198) | human gut metagenome | biome: human gut; feature: human-associated habitat; material: faeces | place: United Kingdom | collected 2010/2012 ... | reverse complement strand
ATGAAATGGAATTGTGATAGAGCGGTGTATTATATCGTGCAAAATACGATGTTATGCAGAAACTTGTGTAATTTTGAAGAAGACAGACCAGCAATAACATGGGACGAATTCGTTGAGATGTCTCTTCCGCAGGAAGATTTCTCAGAACAGCTTGCAGCGTTGCTTGGAATGTAAGGAGGGAATGTTATGGATTACCCTTACATTGATTTAGATCTGCTCAAGGAGTATGCTGTGTGCTTTTATGGGCATGTTCGCGAATGGGCGAATACAATGCGACACGCTGTAAGAGTTCACGATGGTGAATCTTTTCTATGTTGTATGAAATGGGATTGTCTGTCTGATGGCAGTTATTTTTTAAGGAAGACTAGAGGCGGTTATATAATGTCTTGCGTTCCATTACACGATTCGCCATATCCAGTTATCACCATCGAGAAATTGATTGAAATGTCAAGTTCATCTGACGATTATGATTTTTCAAACGAGCTTCAAACACTTTTAGATAATTAAGGAGGATGTGAAATGTTTTCAAGAAAACTCAGACTGATCATTGATCTTAAACTCAATGGTATGGAAGATAAAGAAACTATTTATTCCGCCGATGAGATAGGCGAGGGTATGGAAGCATACCTTGCGGAAGATGGTAAGACAATTCAAATCAAGAGCACTGGAGTTGATTTGAGCAAAGCCATAAATAAAATCGATGCATTCCTGGCAATCCCCGTTTTTAAGACGACATGCGCTTGCTGTGGAGAAAAAATTAACGAGGGATACTACAACGAAGACGATTGCGTTACATATTGTTCTGAAGAGTGTCTTGAGAATGAACTTAATGCCGAATTTGGCGAAGGAAATTGGCGCGAAGCTACCGAAGAAGAAGTTGCCACAGTTAGAGAATCTGGCGAGGGCGGCTTCTTTTATGCTAAGGCAGACGGTGAGGAAGATTGGATCAATCTCCCTATCTATTGGGTAGATTACACCGAAGAGGACGAATAAAAGAAAGGAGCCGCCCATGGAGGGCGGCGGCACACCATGAAACAGAAAGAATGTGCTACGACCATAGTAGTATATTTTTGCTAACTTGTCAACATTTAAGGAGGTATTAACTATGAAACACAATTATGAAATGATGAAGAAGCGCATGGAGAAAGGCTACGGCATGAAAGACCTTGCCGATAAGGTTGGGCTCTGTACCGCTACCGTTTCCAAAATCGAAAAGAACTTTACTCGCTCCAGATTGGAGAACTATCAGAAAATTGCTTCTGCTCTTGATTCCACGGTGGACGAGCTTTTCTCAGAAAATAAATAATTAAAAAAATTGCAACGATATTTTTAGCGACTGCTAAAGCAGCTCGGTATAACCGGCTGTAACGCATTGTGAGGGCAAGAAGGACGCCAGGGAGCCTGGTTAGTGAAGGCGAGAAGCCGGCAGCTTGCTGCTCGAGGTCATCTACTAGGTCAAAGTCCGATAAACAGTACAGGAGTTCACACCTCGGCTAGTCAAACTTAAGTCAAATCCGACTTAATTGGGCCAGAAGCCCAACTTAAGACGAAGAGGAGGTGATCTAAACTTGGAACAGATATCTCAGGTTGCAATAAATAGGAGGAGTTAATTGTGTTGGACATTTATTTGCTTAGGAGCCATTATTTTCGTGGGCCATTAACGGAAGAACAACAATGGGAGTTGATTTAAATGGAAGCAAACCTTGACTTGATGCGGAATAACTGGATTACCTGTCCACAAGGCATATACAGAGAAGCAATACTTGAAGCAATGAAAGATGCGGGAATCAATTTCGACGGATGGCATATGGATAGCTACAAATCTGTATACAAAATAAATGGCAATCGACTTGATATTAGATGTGGTTCAGAATTAAACCGGAGTGATTTTATTTCGTATCTCGATCTTTTTGAGCCCGCTATACCGGATTTCTCAAAGGAACTATTTAATCTGTTGGAGGTGTAATTATGTTAAACATTGACTTGATGCGGGTTAAACCACTTCGCGGGCCATTAAAAAGAGATGACGCTAAAGAGCTTCGAATGGCTTTGAAAGAAGCAGGCGTAAAAAACCCAACTTACTGGAACTTTAATTCATCCTTGTTGTATTTCATAACTGAGAATAATTATGTTTGTGTAGATGATATTTGTGAGCACTCTGAGTGCATCACTTTCGAAGATCTCTTTGTGGAAGATTGCGAAGAGTATCAATTTGAGAGTGCGCTGATGGCTCTGTTGGGAGGTTAAGTATGCTTGATGTAAGAATAATGGAGAAGCATCCGATCCGTGGATTTAATTTTGAGAATGATACGGGGTTAGATTTAAGGCTTGAATTGATTGACGCCTTAAAAGAAGAGGGTATAGGAAATTGGTCATGGGTCTATGACAGTTATGCATATGCCATTGTTTCTGGGGAAGTTGTTTGCATGAATGACCCTTTGGAGTTAGAATACTACGGCTTCACGGAGGACGATTTAATTGATGTTGAAGATCTCAGAACAGTAGAAATTGAGAATTTTGAAGATGATTTATTGAAGCTTTTAGGAGGGGAAAAGAATGATTGAGTATAACAAAATTGAAACAGTGTTTAACAGAGACACTACCGGAACAAAGAAGCTTATCCGTGGCAACTGGCGGAATGAAGCTGTGGAGTATCTCAAGGACAGCAAGTGGCAGTTCACAGAGAAGTTCGATGGTACCAATATTCGTGTCATTTGGGATGGTCATTACATCAGTTTTGCAGGAAGAACGGACAAGGCTACGATCCCGCAGTTCCTCTTAGAGTACCTCAACAATACATTTTCGACTCCGGAGGTCGAGCAGCTTTTTGAACAGACATACGGCGAGAAACAGGTCATTCTGTTTGGCGAGGGGTATGGCCCGAAGATCCAAAAGGGTGGAAGCTATCGAGAGGATGTGTCTTTTATCCTTTTTGATGTTCTTGTCGGAGAGAATTATCAGGAGCGCAAATGGGTGGAACAGACGGCGACTATGCTTGGTATTGATGTAGTCCCAATCGTGTTGGAGGGTACCATCGACGAAGCAATTGCTTTTGTTGAGGGACATCCAAAGTCCACGATGGGTACAGCATTTATGGAAGGCGTTGTTGGGCGTCCGGCTGTTGAGCTTCGAGACCGCACAGGCAAGCGCATCATTGTGAAAATCAAATATGAAGATTTTCGTGCGATGTAAAGGAGGACAACATGGGAGACCGTACATATTGTGACAACACGAGTTGCCCATTCAAGGACTGTGATCGCCATTACAGCAATATTAAGGTTTCAACGCTGGTGAGTGTTGCCAGCTTTGGAGCTGATTGTCGGAGATACATCGGCTATGTAGTACACGAGCTTCAGAAAAATAATTATAAGGAGGCATGGTGCGGAGCGAGGAAGACAAATGTTTAATGTTAAATGTCCAGAGTGCGGAGGTAAACTCGTATGCCACTGTTTGTATGGTTCAGATGAAACATCTTCCGGCTTGACGGAGAGAATGTATTGTTGTGTCGAGTGCCTTTCCACATGGACAACGCAGGGAGATGGTGAGGACGAAACAGAGCTGCAGCGATACTTTTTCGGATGAATATTTGCAGAGGGAGGAATATTTGTGGGGCTATTCTGCAGGCATGATATGCAGTTTGTGGGCAGATATAAATATGTGAGAGGATATAGTTTATTCCAATGCCGAAAATGCGGAAAGTATTTTCGCCATAATCGGTGTCTTGATTATTGGTGCCGCATGAAATACATAGATGAAACCGAGTGGATATTCAAGGAAGAAAGGATGAGTGAAAAATGATTACGATTGTTTTGCAAGTGATGTGGACGATTATGGCTGTTCTTCTTACAAAGAACTATTACGACAACAGTAGCTATCGTTGGGCTGTTATCAATGCTGGCTTTTCTGGCGCGATGGTTTTACTGACGATTCTCGAGGTTCTCACAACTTGCTTCGGGGTGGTGCTTAAATGATCACGAGCCTTAAAATCAAAAAATACATACGGTCAGCAAATCGTGTTGCCAAAAGCATAAATGATTCTATTGCGGAGGACGATCTGTGGCGTGGCAGGTTTATTATGCGACAGAAGAAATTTCAGTTTTATCAGTATGATGACAAATCTGGGCTTCATGTAGATTTTTGGTATGAGTTTGAGGATCTCAAGACCGGGCAGAAAAAGATTTATCGAAAGCGCCGTAAAACCCCCTTCTTCAGATGTGGGGATATAAGGCGCAAATTCATGTTTCGTTCATCAAATAGGCAGGTCTACACAGTATAATAAAACAAATGAGTGATACTGGCGGCGAGAATATGGAATATGCATACAAATTTCGGTTGTATCCCAACCGTGAACAGGAAAACTTAATACTGCGCACCTTCGGCTGCTGCCGATTTGTATTCAACCACTATCTCGCTCTACGAAAGGAATCCTATGAGCAGACCGGCGAAACGCTGAACTACTATGCCTGCGCCAAGGATATGACTGGGCTGAAACAGCAGGAAGAAACCCTGTGGCTGCGGGAAGTTGATGTAACTGCCCTGCAATCCTCTCTGCGGGATTTGGATACAGCCTATCAGAACTTCTTTCGGCGGGTCAAAAATGGGGAGAAGCCCGGATACCCAAAATTCAAGAGCAAGCGAAACCGTCGGCAAAGCTATAAGAGCAAGTGCATTGGCACAAATATCAAAGTATTGGAAGGTGCTGTGCAGCTCCCTAAGCTGGGAAAGGTAAAATGCCGGAACAGCAAGCCTGTAGAAGGGCGTATTCTGTCCGCAACCGTCAGCCAGACCCCAAGCGGAAAATACTTCGTAGCCCTGTGCTGTACAGATGTGGATATGGAGCCGCTGCCATCTACAGGGGCGGTGGTCGGTATCGACATGGGGCTGAAAGCATTTGCAATCACCTCCGATGGCGTGGAGTATCCGAACCATAAGTATCAATCCAAGAGCCAGAAGAAACTTGCAAGACTTCAACGGCAGCTCTCCCGAAAAACAAAGGGGAGTAACCGCTGGGAAAAAGCAAGGCTTCAAGTGGCACGGCTGTACGAACGCACTACCAACCAGCGGCAGGATATGCTTCATAAACTGTCCACCGACCTTGTACGGAACTATGATCTGATTGCGATTGAGGATCTGGCTCCGTCCAACATGGTTAAAAACCATAAACTTGCGAAAGCAATCTCTGATGCATGTTGGGGCGAGTTCCGGCGGCAGCTGGAGTATAAGGCAGCATGGTATGGGAAAGAGGTTGTCACAGTAGACCGATTCTTTCCGTCCAGCCAGCTTTGCTCATCCTGCGGTACTCAGTGGGCGGGAACAAAGGATCTGTCTGTGCGAAAGTGGGTCTGTCCGTCATGCGGTGCTTCTCACGACCGAGATCTCAATGCAGCAAAGAACATTTTGAACGAAGGATTGCGCCTGCTGGCGTAAGTGATACATACGGTAGGGCGGGACACGCCCGAACCCATACGCTCGGGGAGACTATGTAAGACCTCGCAGGTGCAGGCAACAGTCGCTGAACTGAGAATCCCCTGCCTTTAGGCATGGGGAGTGTCAATGTTGAATATTGTGATGTTTGGCGCGAAGATGGCAAAGAAGCTATCTACGCCGATAAAACTGTTTTTAGGAGGAAGTAAAATGGAACCTGTAATTAACCCTTTGGCGTTTTACCTGATTGATGGTGCCAGCACCTTGAAGTGGGGAGCGCTTATCTTTGGTTTTGTACTCGGGCTTATTTTGCTTGGCTGCGGTGTATATTCTATTGGTATATCGTACAGCAAGGAAGAATGGGAATCTGCAAAAAGGAAAATGAAAACAGGAACAACTATTTGCATTATCGGTATTGTGCTTTTCTTGATCGTGCCATCTTCGGAAACGGTGATGAAGATGATCATAGCTAAAAATGTAACATACGATGCCGTAGACGCTGCAAAAGATGTTGTTGTTCAGGTTTATAACGATCTTCTGGCATTGTTTCAGAAGTAAATAATTCATGTTGCAATTCTTTTACATATAAAAGGTTCTTAGGTTTTATCAAGAATATGACAATACCGGTATCATCGCTGGAGGCTCAGGATCGTCGAACGATCCTTTCGCCCCAGCTCATACTGGTCTTTGAAAATCCTTCGAGTTTTCTGAGATGCTTTTCTTCTCATAGAGAACATCAGCATCTCAGAAAACAAGAAGGCTTATCAACGAGAACATGAATAAAGGAGTAAATATGATTTACGATTATGAAGTAGAGAAAATAAGCAATGATAAAACCAGTTCTGAGTTCTATGTTGCAATGAGCAAGAGCTTGAGAGGCTGTGTTGGGCAAGGCGCTACAACTGAGGAGGCAATTGCTGAGCTGGAAGAAAACGAGAAGGTGTGGCTTGATACAGCTATTGAGTATGGAATTCCTATTCCAGCGGTTCCTGAGAGATGATTATTGGACTTCTGTTATGGTATGATGGGGTTGCTCAATAAGTGAAAATATGGTAGAGTTTAAATATTGGAGGTGTTGTTGTGAGGTTGTTTAAGAAGAAAGAGAAGGAACCGGAGGTATTTTATGATTCGAAGATATCATTTGACGGCGGATTAACCTTTTGCACAGCTGAGGAGGCAATGCCGATTATTGAGGAACTAAAGATATGGAACAAGATTTATAATTCGTTTGATCCGAAAATTTTTGAACGAGTTAGAAAGACATCTTTTGAATATACACCATTATCTCTTTTGAAAAAATACTTGTCTTATTCTCCCAACAATATTGTTATGGGAAAGAAAAAAACGGATATTTGGATTATTGGGGATTTCAGATTTGCTTCATTAGAAGACTCGGATTTCGGCGAAGAGTATATGCAATATAAAACATATTATGATGACAATACCATTTTTGTATTGTCGTGTGGTTTCTACCCATTTAATAGGCCTTGCATTATGGAGCGTTCCGTAAGGGTAAATATCGGAGGATGCGGAATAAAGTATTACAAAAAACAATCGTTAATTTGGAATAGCGCAAATGTCGAAGTCGAAGATAGGTTAGATATTGAGAGTTGCTCCAATTCCGAATTTCTCATAGAACCAGGAGAAATCATTGAATTTAAGGGTATTAGGATTTTCACTTTTGGCGGAGGCTTTCCTATTGAGTGCTTTAAAGAGATCAATACTCCAATCGAATTTGAAGGTTCAAATATAACAGAAGAAACAATAGAGCACGCTAGAGAAAATCTTGCAAAGCACAATTGGGAAGTAGATTATGTTGCGACCTATTATGCCCCTAACAATATTCATCTTTCTTTAGCTCCTGGATTTTATACTCCTAATATCATCACCAATTTCTTTGATGAGCTGCAAGAGAAATTGAAATATAAACACTGGTATGTGGGAGCTTATAATATGGACAGGGACTTTGAAAACAATATTACGGCGCTTTTTAGGAAGCCAGTATGCATAAATGTGGAGCAAGTAAAGAGCGAAGCTCCCGCGTTACCTTCTACAAACAATTCATTTTCATTCAAGGAAATAAAATAAAAGTATCGAAGAGCAGCCCGAAAGAGCTGCTTTTCTATTAAGATGGAGGGCTTTATGCATTCATGGGTAGAGTATCGTTTCATGATTTTAATCAAACAGTTGAATGCGGATTTAGAACAGGTTCATGGAATATCTGAGGAAGATAGATCTTCTATTCAAGATGTAATAGATGAACTCAGCCGAGTTGTATTGGAAACTTTTAAGTAAGGGAGGAATTAACTCATGGCAAATATAAATACTTGCTGCACCGATAGACCGTGCCAGTATAAAAGAATTTGCGAGGTAAGCTACCTGGATCATTTGATATCTTTGTATAGAGATATCAGTGCTGATACAACCATTCCTGCAGGTGACAAAGCCGAGATCATTAGTAAGATTTATACACTTGAGCTACTGGTTGAGCGTTATAGTGCTTGAAAGGGGTGATTTGATATATGGGTGTATGCATCAGCAAAGGAAACAGCAAACTTGGCGAGATAAAAAGTGTCTCACTTCCATCTGGGCTAACTTGCATCAAGTGTGGTTGCAGCAAGAAATGCTATGCGAAAAAGATTGAACGACTTCGACCAAGTGTAAGAAACTCATACATCAGAAATCTTACCATATTGGAAGAAGATCCGCAGACCTACTGGAGAGAGGTTGAAGCAGCTATTATGACTTCGAGGTTTTTTCGATTCCATGTAAGTGGGGATATACCTGACTGGGATTATCTCATTAAGATGGTTTCGATTGCGGTGAGAAATTTACATTGCGAGATTCTTTGCTTCACAAAAAAATATGAGATAGTGAACCACTATCTTAGCAATGTTGGAGATCTTCCACCTAATTTACATATGATATTTAGCGCATGGGTTGACCTGAAAATGGTTAACCCTTTTCATTTGCCAGAAGCACATGTTTTGTATAGGGACGGCACAACAACTGCACGAGAAGATGCAAAAAAGTGCGGCGGTAATTGTACGGAATGTGCTTGTATTTCTGGTGGCTGTTGGTCATTAAAAAAGGGCGAACAGGTTGTGTTTAAGGAGCATTAAGGAGGAATGACATTTGAAAAAATGGAGAAAACCTCCGACAATGCCACACTGGTGGTGGGCAGGTCAAGACGGTTGTTGGTTCTGTAAGGTTCGTAATGCTTGCCACAATTGTAGTGTGATTAAGAAGTCGCGGAAACAGTTCTTTGCGAAAAAAGAAAAAGAGAAGAATTCAGAGAATAGAAAATAAAAAGACACAATGGGATGTGGGCTTAGAGACAGCCATCATCTAAGGAGTAAATCGTGGCAATGACTGTAGTTAAATAAGAGAAAACCTTATCGCGAACAGTCTTCGACGGATGAACATAGCGCTTTGCGCAAGGCTAAAACCGAGCACGGTACTGAAAAGTAAGGCCGATATCCGCTTGAACTCAATGGCGTGGTAGCTCCCGCCTGTGCGCAGATTTGTCTCAGCAAGCATTAAGCTGCACATAGGGATATGCCTTGTTGACATGGATTTTTTGGCGTGATAGCACACCATTGTAAATTTTAAAAGAAGAAATGTATGACAACATGAAAGGATGATATGATATGGCGCTATATAAAATAGGTGTTACAGAAGCAGGCGACGCAGGGGTTGACTTGTCTTGGGAGGAGAAATTAGATGATGTCGATGCTGCTGTTCTTATTACGAAGTGTGTGTCACCAGATTTCTTCGATGCCGCTCTTGAACACAAAGACAGACTCATTGTCCATGCGACAATCACTGGATACGGGCACTCTGCTTTGGAACCTAATGTACCAACTCCATACGAGGAGTTTGCCGCAATTATGGAGTTGGCTAAGGCTGGGTTCCCGATGGAGAAAATCGTCATTCGCATCGACCCCATCATCCCCACAGAGAAAGGACTTTCAGTTGCATACCGTACAATGATTTCCTTTATGGAAATGGGATTTCAGCGATACAGAGTGAGTGTTATTGATATGTATCCACACGCAAGAAGCCGGTTCAAAAAGGCTGGATTGCCGCTTCCCTATGGCGATAGCGGTTTCGCTCCGTCTCAAGCACAGCTTTCAAAAGTGGACGATATGCTGCGGCAAGCAAAGCAGTTCTGGGAAGGGCTGGATAACGGCAAAGTTCTCCGAATTGAGTCCTGTGCAGAACCCGGTCTTACGGAGCCGATTGCCTGTGGCTGCATTTCAGACTACGACCTCAATCTGCTTGGATTTTCTGAGGATGCAGAATCAAACGGGGCTGGCTATCAACGAAAGGGCTGTATGTGTTATGCAGGGAAAACTGAACTGCTGAAACATAAGACGAGATGCCCCCACGGGTGTCTTTACTGCTACTGGAAAGATATAAGAGGCTGATTTGATATGGAGTTCTATAGTAACTGTTTCATTGAAGTGATTAAGGCAAAAATCCGCAACCCAAAAATCATCGTCATGTATTTACCAGCATTTTTGAATGAGGTTCATTGTCCGCACTGGATGTGGATGGACGAAAATGGCGAACACGACTTCCATTTTTCTGGGAAGTTACCTTGGTATAAATGGTTTTGGCACAAAGGGACAATTAGAACTGTCCATCGTGGTTGCTACAAAGGTTGTGTTTCTCAAATGATAGAAAAGAAATATTATATGAAAGGTTAATTCGATGACTAATTTCGAGGAAATCAAAAGGAAAATAGCCACTATGAATACCGATGAGCTGATAGAGTTTTGCGGCGGGGGTACTTGCGAGAATGTGCTTTGCTCTTTTGTGAGCGATGGCGATTGTTGCGGGAACAATTGCAAGGTCAGCTATGATTGTGGAGACTGCATTAAAAAGTTCTTGCAAAGAGAGACGAGGGTAGTCAGATGAAATGTCCATATTGTGAATCTGGGACAAATGATTTTGTTCCAATGAACCAGACCGCTGAATATAGCGGCATTGAGATGTCCGTAAACAGACAAGGGATGTTGAGAGTAAGAGTGCTTGACGATGACGGTGGTTTTACAACCCAAGACATTGTCGAGATACGCAGTTGTCCGCTGTGCGGAAAGAGATTTGTGAAAGGTTGATTTGCATGAGCGGCATTATCCACTGCCCAAGATGCGGGCATCATGTGAATATACAGTTTGGCGAAACTGCAGGGTATTGCCCCTTATGCGACAAGGAGGTTCCAGCTATGGAGAAAAGAACGATTTGGGTGAAACCGTCCACGTTTGCTCCAGAGTTTGAGATGATTATTCCCGTCCCGACAGACCGAGACGATGAGGAGTATATCGACGAACTGCTGGACGGAATTTTGAACGATGAATTCCGTTACAATATCGAGTGGGATTTTGTGGATGGATTAAGCTGAACATAGAACATATGTGGTGGCGGAATAGGTAGACGCCGAGCGGGTGGGAGAGACAGTGCTGCAGACCTGATAAACCCGTCAAACCAATTTTCTTTCCATGCGAGGTGCAAATCCTCGCCCACATTTAAGATGACCGATTGGAGGTGTGGCTGTGACTGAGCGCAACGAGCACAAGAACGAAAAATACCAAGATGGTGACATCTATTTGAATCCATGCTTCGGTGACCTGTGGGTTGTGGATGGCACATCGTTCATTAAAATCAATAACGGATATGCGATTGACTTGGACGAGCCGGAAGGCTTCATTAAAGTTGGACATATCGATGGGGTAATTAACAGGAGAAGAACCAATGACAGTCAGGGATGTCCTTCCAAATCATCCAGTTGAAATTATGGTTAGAACCAACTATCCAGAAAGCCTTTTGCCGTATCTAAGCAGCGAGAGAATTGAACAGGGATTGTTGGTTGGTTATTGTTCTTGGGATGGTGATAAGCTCATTCCTGCTGATGGCGATTACTATTCTGTGGATGAGGTTATTTCAAAATACGAGTACGAAGAGAATGGCAGTTTGACATACTGGACTGTCTCCGAATGGATGTAGGCAACGACCGCTTTGTAGATTTGCTGTTATACATATTTCTCTCAGCAGCTTTTCGCCAAAGGCAAAAGCAAGAATTCGGCACTATGCTCGTAAACCAGAAGCCCGCTACGCGGGCGGTTTTTCTTTTACTCACTCGCATTGCAAGCAACGCTCGTGAGTTCTGGTTTACGACCAATGCCCATACACATCGGTTGAGGGGTTTAGAGAAACGACCGATGCGGAAAGCGGTTACAAACAATGTTGTGGGAGGTGGTGAAGAATGAGTGATGCAGAACACTTGATTGAGAATGCCATTTGTGATTACGAAGAGAACGGGTCTTTCGACAGGTTCTTGGCGTGTAGTGTGAATAAGACAATGGCAGACGCTATTGGAATTAGGTTGGAGATAGTTACCGAGATGGCATACCATGTTTTACACGCCTTCAAGCCGGATTGGACAGAACATAATGCGGATTGAACTTCTCGATACATACGGTATCCTGCGAATCAAGACGACCGAATTCCTTTTTGATTTGGAAGACCTCCCCCTTATCAAGGGGCGCGACAGTTGGTACTGTGACAAGGACGGTTATCTTGTCAGCAGCTACTTTTATAATGGCGTTCGACGCTTTGTCCGGTTCCATCGACTTGTGATGCACGCAAAGCCCGGTCAATGCGTTGACCACATCAACAAAAACAAAGCGGATAACAGGAAGAAAAACTTGCGGTGTTGCGAGCGTTCTGAGAACGACAGAAACCGCAGCCTGTATTCGTGCAATACGTCTGGTGTCGCTGGCGTCTACTTCGACAAACAACGTAAGAAGTGGGTTGCCAGCATTACTTATAACCATAAGAAAGTTTACTTGGGCAGGTACGCGGTCAAGGAAGAAGCAATCTTGGCTCGGCTGACCAAGGAGGTCGAATTGTATAAAGAGTTCTCGCCGCAACGAGAGCTTTTGGAATCTCTAAATCTATAGGAGGCAAACGTGAGAGTAATCTACAAGTATCCATTGGAGATTACAGCAGAACAGGTAATCAATATCCCGATGTTGTACTTCGATGACCGCGTTGCAAGATGCAACGAACAAGTTCTTCATGTGGATGTTCAAGACGTGATTCGACCTTGCCTTTGGTGCATGGTTGATACCGAGAATCAGACATATCCAATGAAGGTTGTAACAAAAATGACCGGCGAGGAAATCCGGGAAGATGAGAAGGACAGACTGAAATATGTTGGCTCGTATCTCATTGGTGGCGGTGATTTCGTGGGTCATGTGTTCGTATGTTACGAATAAAACCTGAGTTTTATAAGGAGAAAATGCTATGAAGTATATGCTGATTGAAGTAATGGAGCGAGAAATTTCCGAGCCTGAGTATTTCAATACGCACGATGCGGCGCATGATGAGATGTGCCGACGTGTCGCTGAGGTTTACGATATCTCTCCTGACGAAGTCAAAGAGTCTTATCTTGAAGGCGAAGACCTGAATGAGAACGCCGTGGTTCTTGAGGACATTGCGTGGGCTGAACGGTATGGTAAGAACTTTGACTGGAAAATCTTCGCCATTGAGCGAGATACTCTTGCGCAGGTAACAGCTCCTCCTCTGTTCAATACCCTGAGATAACGATGATGCGGTGACGGAATAGGTAGACGCGCTTCCCGTATCACGATAGGTCACCCTAAACCACAGATACATATTCGAAAGGGGTGACACAAGTTGGAAACAAATAAACAAAATGAGATACGCAATGCTTATGAGCATAGCGCACAAGTCCAGTGTATTCCCGCTTCGATTAAAAAGACTACTGAGCACAGCGAAGAAGACCCATTGGTGGTCGCGCCGTATTGCAGAGTCAGTACGGACAACAAAGACCAGCTCGCAAGCTACGAGCTGCAGTGCCAGTATTACAAAGAATATGTGTCGAAGCATCCGGGGTGGCGGCTTTATGACATCTACGCCGATGAAGGGATTTCTGGGACTTCCGTAAAGAAACGCACGGACTTCTTACGGATGATTGATGATTGTAAAGCAGGCAAAATCGACATGATTATCGTGAAGAACATTGCAAGGTTCGCACGAAATGTTGTTGACTGCGTTGCCACTGTGCGTATGCTCAAGGCACTGGACAAGCCGGTTGCTGTTTATTTTGAGGATATTGCAATCAATACCTTGACACAGACCGGCGAGCTTCTGATGGTCGTTATGGCTGCTATTGCGCAAGGCGAGTCAGAAGCAAAGTCTGAGAGCGTGAAATGGGGGTTCCAGAAAAGATTTGAGAAGGGGCTTCCAAAGCTCGCAGACCTCTATGGGTACACCAGAGATAAGAGGCTGCTGGAGATTTACGAACCTGAAGCGAATGTTGTGCGGCTGATTTATCAAATGTTCTACGATGACAAAACGATTCCTGAAATCTGCTACATCTTAAACCAGCAAGGTATTCCATCCCCACGAGGTGGTCAGTGGACATACTCTACGGTAAAGACAATCTTGACAAATGAGAAATATTCCGGTGACGTTTTGATGCAGAAGACCGTTACCGTGGATATCTTTTCGCATCGCTCTATTCGGAACGACGGACGTGCTAACCAGTTTTTTATCCAAGGCTATCACGAAGCGATTATTCCGAGAGAACTTTGGCTTGAGGTGCAACAGATTCTAAAGGGCGAAAATGTTGTTCCGGTTCCATCAGTTGATGAGGTGGCAGATTTGTCTGCATCTGATGTCCCTCGGATATTGGATGGCTTTTTTGTAATTAAACCTCGAAAGGATGGAAACAATGAGTATCTTAGACAACTTTGATGTGGTTGGTGTTCCTCGTACATTCAGTATTGCAGAGGTTCGAATCCTGAAGAACCGCATCTCCTTTAACCTTGCAACAGCTTCCGAGATTGGCTATCCGCCGTTTGTGCGGCTGTTTATCAGCAGAGACAAAACGCAGATTGCGTTGCAGCCTTGTGCCAAAGAAACGCCGAACGCGATGAAGTTCTTTACATCGGATTCTACGAAAGACGGAAAGCCCAAGAAGAGAATGATTCCGGTTGGAAATCGTGCGCTGACGGCGCTTGTAAAAGCCGGTATTGGTGTCGAGATGAATGTTCCGTTAAAGGCGCCGGGTGTTCGCTTCGCAGATGAAGGCGTCATCATCTTCGACCTCAAACAAGCAACTGACATGAATCAACCAAATGCTTGCACAGAAACTGGTCTGTGCCTGATTCCCACTCCGGCATATCCATTTGTTGAGATGCCGTCTGGATACTTCGCATCATAATTGCAGGTGCAAGCCTGCATACATACTTTGGAGGTGAACCCACTTGAGTAAGAAATATGATTCACTCGGCGACAGAATGAAAGGCTACGAGAATATTGCTCGCAACTATTTGACTCGTCGGATTCCAACCATTATCAGAGTGGACGGCAAGGCGTTTCATACATTCACAAGAGGTATGGAAAAGCCATTTGACCGCATCTTGATGACAACGATGCAAAATACAATGAAGTACCTGTGTGAAAACATTCAGGGCTGTGTCTTCGGATATACGCAGTCAGATGAAATCACGTTGGTGCTTACAGACTATGCGACAATCACAACGGATGCATGGTTCGGATACAACATCCAAAAGATGTGCAGCGTTTCCGCTTCAATGGCTACGCTCGCTTTTTCAAATGCCTATACTGTTGAGCTGTGGAAAAACTTCCCAGAAGCGATGCGCAACAGTATCGAGGCAGTTGGGCAGGCAAACTTTAGCCAGAAAGAGCTTCATGGTAAAAGCTGTAACGTTATTCAAGATATGCTCTGGAAGGACTGCGGTATCAACTGGAATGACTTCCCTGTTGACTGTAAGCGTGGTTCGGCTTGTTACAAAACAAGAGTTAGAGAGACCGTCTCTATCCTCAATAAGACTGAAACGGTTGAAGTTTTCAGAAACCGTTGGGTTATTGACCGAGAGCCTCCCATTTTCTCGCAAGAAAGAGAGTATGTTGAAAAATGGATATGACACCGACTGAAGTTGCCACTTGTATTTGCGATATCTATGAGAAACTCGGACGTTTAGAATGCCGCCTCGAAAATACACGAGGAGATTTAGTCACCACAATAGAACGAAACAGGCAGCACACAGAAGAGTTCCTGAACCAGCAGACAGATATCGAAAACAAAATCGATATAGCCCTGACAACGGCTGTCCATGAATTGATTGAGTATCTACGATACCAAGACATCCAAGCTTTGGATGAGGAAGAGTTTTTGCTAAGGGTTCGGGAGCTTATTCGTGTTGAGCAAGACGAACGCCTTCCGTTCTAAGGAGGAAAAATATGAGTTGCTATAAAGACGGTGGCTGTGGTATTTATGAGATGTATTCTTGCTATGAATGTCCAGCAAGCAAGCCGGAGTACCTTAAAAGAAAGTCGCGCGAGCCGCAAAGATTACAGGCAATCGGAAACCTGCACGACGTAGCCAAGCAGATTCTGGATGACGAAGTGGTCATTCTCCTCCGTCAATACGGAACAACGCTTGCACCGGGACGAATGGGAGATGAGAGTCGTGTTCCAAAGTGGCTGCTCGTTCTTGCGGCAGACAGAATCGAGGAGTTAAAAAATGCAAGAACAAAGCAATAAACAGTTCTACATTTCAGATTGGCATTATGGTCATGCAAACGTGATTGCCTTTGATAACCGTCCGTTCAAATCGCTTCTGGAGATGGACGAAGCACTGGTTGACCGGTGGAATGCAGTGGTTTCTCCGGGCGATATTGTGTATGTTCTTGGGGATATGTTCTGGTGTAAGGCACAAGATGCTATCCCTATTTTGCGTTCCTTAAAAGGACAGAAGTTCCTGATTAAAGGGAACCATGACCGGTGCAATGACAACAAGTTCTTGCGGGAGTTTGTTAAGGTCACAGAGTATCTCGAAGTGAAGGACAGCGGTCGAACAGTGATTCTTTGCCATTACCCAATTCCGTGCTTTAAGAATCACTTTTACGGTTCCTTCCACTTGTATGGACACGTTCACAATTCTTTCGAGTGGAACATGATGGAGCATGACAAGTATCTGATGGAGGAACTGTACACGACACCTTGCCAGATGTTTAATGTCGGAGCAATGATGCCGTGGATGGACTACACGCCTCGGACGCTTGATGAAATCATTGCGGCAAATTCGCATAACGAGGCTGTTAGAAATAAATGATGGCTTGAATCACTTGTGCCACAAGGCTTTGAAAGGCGCTTGATGAGTGGTATTAGTGCATCATATAAAACAAAAGGAGTGGTCACTTGTGATTTACCTTGACAATGCTGCCACCACACAAATGGATGAACGGGTTCTTGAAGCAATGATGCCATACCTGACAACGGAGTATGGTAATGCAGGAACCCTCTATAAGTTTGGACGAGCTGCGAATGAGGCTGTGCAGAAAGCCAGAGCGCAAGTGGCAGCTTTAATCAACGCAGAACCAGAGCAAATCATTTTTACATCTGGTGGTAGCGAAGCAAACAATTTAGTCTTTCGGGGTTTGAAGGACTATCTGAAGAGTATCGGTAAGACGCACATTTTGGTATCGGCTGTTGAGCATGATTCTGTCCTACGAGCCGCAGAATCGCTTATAAAAGACGGGTTTCATGTAGAGTATATTCCGGTATCCAGTGAGTGCAGGGTCTCTCCTGCTGTCATTGAGGGCGCATTACGGGCAGATACGGGGCTCGTATCTGTGATGTTTGCGAACAATGAAACAGGCGCAATCAACCCAATCGAAGATATTGGAACGATTTGCATGAAGCGCGGGATTCTGTTCCACACAGATTGCGTGCAAGCTGCGGGATGCTATCCTATTGATGTAGTGAAAATCGGTTGCGATTTCCTTTCGGTGTCATCACATAAGATTCATGGGGGTAAAGGCATTGGAGCTTTGTACGCAAAGGATAAGTCCAAACTTACACCCATTGTATATGGTGGTTCAGAGCAAGAGTTCGGGCTGAGGGGCGGAACAGAAAATGTTGCTGGTATCGTAGGATTCGGAAAGGCTTGTGAGATTTCATCGAAGAGTTTGCACGAAGATACGGTGTGGGTTTCAACATTGAAACAGCGATTTTTCATGGCGCTGAATGAAGCGCTTAAAGATACGGGTGATGAAAGCTGCGTCCATGTAAATGGTATGTCGATTCTTACACCCGGAAAGACAATTAACTTGAGAATGGACGGCGTTGATGGTGAAACGCTCTTGCTTATGTTGGATGGCAAGGGAGTTTGTGTTTCTGCCGGGTCTGCGTGTAGGAGTCACGAAGCAGAACCAAGTCACGTTTTATCTGCAATGGGATTATCCAAAGATGAAGCGCGGTCTTCCATCAGAATTTCGTTCTCAAAGAAAAACACGGCTGATGAAGCCGTAAGAGCTGCACAGATTTTAGCTGGGTGCATTTCAGCGCTCAGGGCGAGAGAAGAAAAGGAGTAAGGTTATGACGATTGAGCAAATCAAAGAGATGGTCAACGGTTCTGCTTATGATTTCCTTAGAACAAACGAGCACCTCGGGCGCAAGATTATCTTTCTTACGCTTGGTGGCAGCTATTCCTATGGAACGAACGTCGAAACATCCGATGTTGATGTAAGAGGGTGTGCGTTGAACAGTGAATCAGATTTGCTTGGTCTGACGAGCTTTGAGCAGGTCGTTAATACACAAACGGATACGACAATCTATGCTTTTAATAAGCTGGTGAGCCTGCTCCTAAATTGTAATCCAAATACGATTGAAATGCTTGGGTGTAAGCCAGAGCACTATTTCTACATCTCAGACATTGGCAGAGAAATGATTGCCAACAGAAAAATGTTTCTGTCCAAACGAGCAGTTCATTCTTTTGGAGGTTATGCGAATCAGCAGCTCCGGCGCTTGGAGAATGCTCTTGCGCGAGATAGGCTGTCACAGGCAAGAAGAGAGGAACATATTCTCAACTCTATGAAAGGCGCCGTTAAATCATTTGAGAGTCGATACACGATTTTTGAAAATGGCAGCATTGTTCTCTATACAGATGAGAGTCCGCGAGAGGATTTAGACCGTGAGATTTTTGCAGATATCCAGCTTAAAAAGTATCCGGTCAGAGAGTTCAATAGTGTAATCAACGACCTGACGAATGTTATCGGGACGTATGAGAAGCTCAACCACAGAAACCATAAGAAGGACGATGAGCATTTGAACAAACACGCGATGCATCTTATTCGTTTGTACCTTCTCTGCTTGGATATTCTGGAGAAAGAGGATATTGTCACATATCGTGGTGATGACCTGCCTCTGCTGATGAGTATCCGTAAGGGTGACTATCAACTGGAAGATGGAACATATAGACCAGAGTTTTTTGAAATGGTTTCTGACTTTGAAAAACGACTCAATTATGCAAAGCAAAACACGAGCCTCCCAGATAACCCGGATATGAAGAAAGTTGAGGAGTTCGTTATGAGTGTAAACAGGAGGGCGATTGATGCATAGGATTTCTATCCCCAAAGGTGCGCGAGCAGTTCTGCTGAATCTCCGATATGAAAACCATGAGGCATATGTGGTTGGCGGATGTGTCCGAGACAGTCTGCTTGGGAAAGAACCAAAAGATTGGGATATCTGTACCTCTGCTACACCGGATGAAGTTAAGGAACTAATGCATCGTCGTGGCATAAAGACAATTGATACTGGGCTGCAGCATGGAACAGTAACGGTTGACATGGGCACTGTTGGGAAGTATGAGGTCACAACGTTTCGAATTGATGGAAACTATACAGACGGGAGGCACCCTGATTATGTGGAGTTTACCGAGAGCATTTATAAGGACTTGTCTCGCAGGGATTTCACCATCAACGCTATGGCGTACAACAGTGCTGGATTGATTGACCCCTTCCACGGGAGAGATGATTTACAAGCAGGGATTATTCGCTGTGTTGGCAATCCTGATGAGCGTTTTGAAGAAGATGCGCTTCGCATTTTGCGAGCGCTGAGATTCGCAGCGACCTATGGCTTTTCTATCGAAGAACAGACAGCCGCTGCCATCCACAAGGATGCTTGGATGCTAAAACGTATTGCTGCAGAGCGAATCAATGGCGAGCTTTGCAAAATGCTGCTCGGCGACGGCATCTTAAATGTGCTGCTGAATTTCTCAGATGTTATTGCGACGATTATTCCAGAAATGGAGCCTTGCATTGGGTTTGAACAGAACAACAAGTATCATCAATACACTGTGTACGAGCATATTGCCCACGCTGTTGCGAACTACAAGGGTACCGATGTGTCTGTTAAGGTAGCCTTACTACTCCACGACATCGGAAAGCCACAATGCTACACTGAAGATGAAAACGGTGGGCACTTCCACGGTCATGGGGTACCAAGCCGTGATATTGCAGAACAAGTTTTGGATAGACTGCGGTTCGATAATAAGACAAAGCAGGAAGTTCTTGAACTCGTGCTTTATCACGACACTATGATTGAGCCAACACCCCGCACAGTCCGCAAATGGCTGCATAAACTCGGTGAACGTCGGTTCTCGCAGTTTTTGGATGTGCGGATGGCTGATATTCTTGCCCATGCAGAGGGTACACAGGAGTCCAGAATCGAAAGATGCATTGCACTCGGTTCCATTATGTCTGAGGTTTTAGAAGCGGAGCAGTGTTTCGCATTAAAAGACTTGCAAATCAACGGAAGAGATATTATGAACCTCGGCATTGAACAAGGGAAACGTGTTGGCGAAATCCTTAACAGCCTTTTAGATGAAGTGATTTCGGGTGCTTTAGAAAACGAACACAATGCTTTGATGCAGAGGGCGGTGGAGCTTCTTGGCTGAACCCAAATACCCCAAAGGTGAAAGAGTCTGGGTTGGATATTATAATGCCGAGCATGAGCTCTGCTTTATTCTTACCAGTAAAGAGAGCCGTGAGTTTTATTTCCTGTATGAGCTTGTTGACGGAGAGTTTAAGAAGCTTGGAAAAGCACGGACACCGAAAGAACTTGAGGATAAGTTCGAAGTTTCGAAGAGAATGAGGTGTGCGCAATGATGTCTGATTTTGAGTATGATTGCTGGCAGCGTAAACGTATTGCACAGCAAGCAAAGTACCGCAAGTGCGGAAGCAAGAGCAAGAAATGCTCAATGTCAACAGACCACATGACGCAAAAACAATGGAAGGAAAGGAATGGGAAAGTTGTGACCGTTAATTTGAACCAGCCAATTACATGGGATGACTTCAAGGCACTGACGGCTTCAATGCAAGAAGAGTATCTCAAACACATGATGGAAAACTATGGCGCTAACGCAACGAGTTTTGCTGCCATGTTCGGAGTGCAACCACTTACGATTCGTCGGCATATCCAAATGAACAAGCTGAATATCAAGTTCCCAGTTGGTCACTCTATGAGTACAGCGCAAAAGGATGCGTGGGATGAATTGCTGCATGGGAAAACATCTGATGAGGATGCCGAAGTAGAAGTAGAAGATGTACCAGCTACCAAGTTGGACGAAGTAGCTTCCAAACAGAGTATGGATATGAAGCGCTTTTCATTGTGCTTTAACGGGAGAATTGATGTCAACATGATTGCGAATTCTTTGCTACATATCTTGGGCGACAATGCAGTTGGAGAGGTTGAAATTGTGTGCAACCTTGGTTGATTTGCCTTGATAATCTGTATCTTTGTGATAGAATTGAATTGAAGGAGTGGTCAAATGGATAACGGTTTTGACTTGAAGTTTATGTCAGACGAGGAGCTGCGAAACGCAATGGATGAGTTCATCGATAGCGTTAAGGACGATGTCGCAGCAGATGAAGAAAAGACAACGGTTTTGAATCCGATGAAGCTGCAGCAGATGCAGTTTGCTCATGCGGCACTAAAATACATTACAAGGGATTCTGACGTTGAAGTTTCCTACAAATTAAATACACCGTTCAAAACGATGGGGAGCATCAGTGTCGAGGGAGAGACGCTGGCTTTTGACAAACCGGAGTGGTTTGCGAGAGTAGCAGAGTTTGCAAACAACATGGAGGTCTATCCATTGGTTAAGAACCGAGTCCGTTTGACATTTACATTCCACGGTCTCACTAAACCGATTGAATAAGAGGAGGCTGGAATGGAGTACACAACTTGCAAAGACTCCGTCATGGAGTTGATTAGCGATGGTTCTAAGGTCTTTGGACGCGACTATAAGATTTCAGAAGAAATGCTTTCTAAAATCGATGAGATTTGTGATGGCGTGGATGAGTTGGTATCTGAAATTGAATGCGAAAGTGTCCATGCAGATATTGAAGAAAAAACAAAGACACTCCGTATTGTCATTGTGTGTGATGAGCTTGAGCTTCACGGGGGAAGAACCAACGGGTTCTTCAAGCTAATTACGAAACTGAACTCTTTTAGCTTTTCAAAGCAGGGTCGAGAGTTCATCAAAATTGAGTTGAACATTTCGAATGTATGGGAGCGTATGAGTGAATGAGAAAAGAAGAGGGCGGCTAAGAGACGCCTTGAAAATGCTGAGCAATGCTGCATCCATTGTGGAAACAGTCTGCGACAGTGAGCAAGACTGTATGGATAACTATCCTGAAAACTTGCAAGGAACAGAGAAGTTTGAGCGTATGGAAGATGCGGTTGATAGTCTCAGTGATGCGCTCGAAAAGATTGATGATGCGAAAGGACATATCCAGTCTGCGTTAGGCTGATGTAGTGGTGGCTTTATGGAACTTGTGATTGCTGTGATTCTCGGAGTTATCTTGCTCATTAAATTTGGGTCAGATAAAAACGCAGTGAGGAACACTCGAAAGGCGTATGACAAGAAACAGCAGGTAATTTCGGAGTGGAAAAGTGTAGTGACAGACCGCAGCCTTGAGCAGCGACTGAAAAGCTTTATCCATAATCCAGACAATAAAGAACAAGTTTCTGAGGAAGTTGCTCCTGTATATGAGGGAATCTTCGCCGGTAAGCAACTTTGCGAGTTGTTTCCAAAAGAACGGTGGTGCAAACCAAAAGCAGGATGGACGCCAGAGTATCACGAGCAAGTCCAGCGAGAAGTATGTATGAAGAACTCAGAAAACGCGCTTAGAATTATGATGGCAAAACGCGGGAAGATTTTGGACTATGACGCAGACAGAAGCGCGTCTTACAGTCCCAGTGTAATATCAAGTGGTATCTCAGCAGACTCTCCATTGACGGCGTATGTTCTTATCTGGTGTGCAAAAGCCATAAAGGAGCATGGGGTACCAAATGAGTTTATTGTTCCATCAATCGGTAAATATGGAGCAGGTAATATCCATTGGGAATTATAAAAAAGTAGGGCGTGAGCCCTACTTTTTCAATCCTCAAACAAATAATCTGGAAGGTCAATTTTTTCTTTCAGCAGCACCTTACCGCAGGCTTTTACAGAACGTCCGCTGTCGGCTGAGACGAAGATGTTTGTATGGCGAAGCTCTGGGTTTGCAGAAACCAAAACCAGATTGTTATTATCATCAAGATAGTATTGCTTACAATACATTGCTCCATCGACACAGAAGATGCCAACATCTCCAACTGAAAGCTCTGCGTCTTTTTTTACATATACCATATCACCATCATGTATATATGGGTACATACTGTTACCTTGGATATAAACAGCGTAGTCTGCTTCCTCTGGTACGGAGCTATCAACAAGAATCATCTCGAAGTCAACCCCGTCGAGAGGTACAGAGCTACCGGCAGCAGATGGAGTAGTATAGCGTGGAATGAATCGCTCGCTGTTGACCTGCTGAAAATCTATGACCTTTGGAACGACACGAATTGTTTTAGCGGCATCGACCCTTTCCTTCTCAAGTACACAGATTGCGTCAACTGCTTTTTTGCCATAGTTGTCAAGAGCTTGATAGCTGGACAATAGTTTTTTTTCGGCAGAAGTGAGAACCAAAGCGTAGTTTGGTGTGTTCTCCAAATGGAAGTCCAGTAGCGTGTCTATCGATATATTGAGAGCCCGCCCGAGAGAAAGCAGCGCATCCATTGCGGGTTTCTTAGCGTTGCGTTCCCAAGCGCGAATTGTAACCGTGGAAACACCTACTGCATCTCCAAGATTTTGCTGTGTGAGGTTCCGTTCTGCACGAAGGCTCTTTAGCCTCTGCCCGAAGTCCATGTTAAAGTCCTCCAAAAAAATAGCCCAAGTTTTGATGTTGACAGACCACTGTGTTTGTGGTAGCATAAAACCGCAACAACTGTTTCTATTGACAGATTAACACAAACAACTGTTTCTGTCAATAATTAAAAAAGGTAGCTCGCCAATATAGACGAGCTACCACAAAACGCACACTGCCATGAACACCAACGTAATAACAGCGTGCAACGACCCGTTAACGACAGGTCGAAGTCATCGTTGACACCACTCAGCAATGACTCACTTGTAGTATAACACGGGATTTCTCGTAAATCAATGGAGGTTTTTACTACAGGATGAAGAAGATAGTCTCAGTCAAGGAACTTAAAGAGTATTGTGAAAACCATAAGCCTCAGCAGATTTCCTTTTACACAGAGAACCAGAGTTGGTATTGCGTCTCAGACCCATGCAAATTCAAGTTATCATTCCCGGTTATGTTGATATGCGAGAACCCCAATATGATTTGCTTGAAATCTGGAGCAAATACCTTATGTTTTGACCGAGTACGTTGTGTCGAGATAGACACTGAAATGACCGTGATTGGAACTGTTTTCACAGTTTTTTGTGGAGGTAGAAACGACAAAGAACAAGAAATCACCTACACCTTGTTAGCCGGTTAAATATTTTTTGATGTTGTTTATATAATTGACTTGACTCTGCCATATTGGACGTGCTATACTCCAAACATCAACATAATTGTATTTAAGGGGTTTAGCATATTGGGTTTTCAGAATAACAAAGAGCGGGTTCCGCAGATTGGCGAAGTGTATTTGATGAAGTTCGGTGGCAGTGGCAGCGAACA
>ERZ825324.1818-NODE-1818-length-24404-cov-8.232535_pt1 | contig 24404 bp, 16 predicted proteins | sample MGYA00519859_ERZ825324 | MGnify/ENA primary metagenome ERZ825324 (study PRJEB31778, sample SAMEA3449198) | human gut metagenome | biome: human gut; feature: human-associated habitat; material: faeces | place: United Kingdom | collected 2010/2012 ... | reverse complement strand
TAAGACTTGAGGTCTGCTTCCTTCCGATAGGTTTCCTGTAACTCATTATAGCGTTGATTTTGCAGGGCATTTGTGGCAGTCATTTCCCAGCCAGCTTGTTCTGCGGCTTCTACATAATAGACCAGGCAGGAACCATAAGAGCTGTCCAGAATCGTCACATCACCGGATTTCCGTGCGGCATCAAAGCACCAGTTCTGCCATGCAGAGGAAAGCTGTCCCTCTGTGATGTTCTGGTACAGTCCGCCGGAAACGGTGGTATCTTCTGTGTACTGGTCTGCCAGTGCTGCAAAAGCGGACTCGGTCTGTTCCCCGCTGTTCCATTCCTCCAGTGCCTTTTCTGCGGCACTGTGAGCACCGTCAGAGGATTCATAGGTGTTTGTGGTGAACAGGATCTGGCGAATTGTGACAGGGTGAGATTCGTCCCGCTTCGGTTCGTCCAACAGCAGGCACACGGTGATTCGTTTGTTATCCGTATCTGTAAAAAGATTGGAGTCCCCTGCCTTTGCTTCGCCGGAAAATGCCCACTCGCTGATATCATCACCCTCTGTATAAGAGATGTTATGACTGTAGAGTGTGCTTAATTGGGACTGCAAGTCCTCCTCTGTCAAAGACGTATTCTTGGCATAGTAGTCATACACCCATGACTGGAATTCATCTTTCGTATTGCACCGCCGCAGACTACGGGCAAGTTCTTCCGCTTCGCTCCGGCTGATCGTTGTACTGTCGCCGGAATCATCATAGGAAAAAGAGAATTCCATATAACTGCAAACGTCCATCGTCTTGGCATTCTCTTTGTAATAGGATTCCAGTTCATCATCGGTAAAAGACATGTTCTCCTCCACGCTGGTGCTGAAACTCTGAGCCTTGAAATACAGTTCCAGTGCATGGGTGACGTTGTCCTGTGTCACGCTGCTCGGCAGTGTGCTGAAGTCCATCTGTTCCTTTGCAGTTTTCACCATAGCGGAGATATTCTCCGGAAATTCGTAATTTTCCTTGTCTGCCGCTTCACAGTACGCCAGTACGTTTTCCGCGTATTTTTGTGCCGCATCGGTGAAATAGGCTTCCCAAGTGGTATCGTTATCGTAGTTCTGGTCAGCCAGCGGCTTTTCTGTATCCGGCAGGTTCGCCGAATCAGAACCGGTGCTGCTGTTGATATAGCTGTTGTAAATCTGCCATGCGTAGAACGATACTTCTGCCGCATTGACAGAATAATGTTCTGTCTTTTCCACCGGAATCATCTGGGTCATCGGTTTTTCCCGCACAAACCATGTGATTCCGCCGGCAACTACGGCGACAGCTGCCGCACAGCATACCACGGTGGTAACAATTTTTCTCTTGTGGTGTTTTTTCTTTTCTTCCTTTGCCGTTTTTCGGCGTTGTTCTCTCCGCTGCTGTGCCAGAAATTCCTGCTTTTCGGACGGTTTCTTTTTATTTGCCATAATATTCCTCGTATTCTGCTGCACGACTGTCATGCAGGCAATGTGCTTGTATTCTTAGGGAAACACTGAATAAAGCCCGCCTGACGGCTTTGCACGCAATCTGCTTGCAGATTTTCCGTCATATTGCCCAGAAATCCCTTGCCAGACACCAAGTCTGCCTGCGGAATTTCTGTGCAATCTGCCGAAAAATCTGACTACGCATCTTACGCACAAGCTTTATTCAGTGTTTCCTTAGAGTCAGTTCAGTAAGAGATACTGAACTGGCTCTTATAGTATAGCATATCTTTTACAAAAGTGCAAGGGCAACACTGCACAAACTATTTCGAATTATTCTTATCCATGCGGTTGTACAAGAAGCTGATCCCAAAACAGATCACGCCGCAAATCAGGAAACTGAATGCCCGCAGTTCCAGCTTGCCGTAGGAAATGTCCAGCAGGATCAGCTTACAGATGCTGACCAGCACCAATATCAAGCCATAGATGCGAACCGGTTTGCGGGATTTCCAGAAGCCGAACAGAATCAGCAGAACCGCCAGCACCAGCAAGCCAACGCTCAGCAGCACCTTCGGCAAAGAGAACCCGCAGAACAACACCAACAGCCATGCAGTCAGCTTTCCACAGAACAGCATTTCCCTGCCCGTCATACCGGAACGGATTTCGTTCTTTTTCAGCAGTTCCATGGAGCCGGCAAAATACAGCAGCGTCAATGTCAGAGCCAGTGCGATTCGTTCCGGCAGATGCAGTGTTTCACAAAACAGCATCAGCAAGCTGCCGATTCCCAGAAACGCCCAGTTCCCCACATAGGAAATCCAGTAGCGGACATTTCTCGTTTTCCGGTACAATTGGTACAGCAGCACCACGCCATTGACCATGCCGAGCAGAGAAAGAATCCAGCCTGCGGCACGCTGCGGCGACAGGTCTGCAAAGCAGGGCAGATTCCGGAGAATCCAGCCGGTACAGAGCAGGAACAAGCCATAGGCGGCATTTCCGTAAAAAGGCATACGCTGTTTTTTCCCAAACAGGAACAGCACTGCCAGAAATGCGAACCACAGGACGTGCTGCAATAGGACAGCCGGCACTGCGGCTCCGGAACCGCAGGTTCGTACAAATACCGGAAGTGCTGGGATTTCCAGCAAGAGCAACGCCGAAACAGCAGCGGTGAGATAAAACTGTGTCTGATACAAAAATGTCGGCATTCTCCGCCGCTGTGCCGCAAGCCAAAAGCCCATGAGCAAAACGGCTCCGACTGCATAGGGCAGACTGGACAGCAGTACAGTCCCAACAGTTATATCAAACGAAATGGTTGGTGTTCCAAATTGGTACACGCCAAAGCACAGCAGGATCAGCAATTCCAGAAATGTCGAAAAATACAAAATTGCCTGCACTTTATCTGATGCACATTGATTCCGGCGGAACGGACGGGACAGCAATGCAAACTGCACCAGAACTGACAGGAGCAGCATTCCCCACCGCACATAATCCCACGGAGCAGCAACTGTGCCGTTGCCTGCAACGGGATATTTTGTCAACCGCCCCAAAATTTCAAGCAGCGGCAGCAGCGTCAGGATATGAGCAATTATTGCTGTCACCGCATAGCGGATCTGCGTTTTTTGCACTGACCACGCCAACAAAGCGAATCCCAGCAAAATATATGCGGTCAGACAAACGCCGTCTGCCTCCGACAAAGCAGTTCCCAGCGTAACCGAAAGGAACAGCCCTGCCACGGTCAACGGCTGGAACACGTCTGGTCGCGGTTTTGTAAACAAGCTGCATAGACCGACCCAGATCAGAAGCAGAATGCACACGGTCAGCATACTGATTTTCGGAAACAATTGCTTGCACAGGAGAATCCACTGCAAAAGAACTGCCATGCCGGAAACACCCAGCACGGTGAAGAATCGGCGGCAGTACTTCCGGTGCATGCCCCACCAGCCAAGCCCACAGAGAAGCAGCCCAATGGTCAGAAAAACAAGCACGATTCCCCCGACTGGCAGAAATTGCTGCTGCAATATCCGCAATCCCTGCAACAATGTGAGCACTGCCGGAATCGGCAGAAGCCATCGGAAAATCCCAGAAAAAGCACTTCCGGTTTTTAACGGGAATCGGTGATGACAAAACAGTACGCCATAATATGCCATACTGCACGTGAGCAGCAATACGGCTTGTTTTTCCCAAATGGTATTGGAAGAAAAAATTGCCAGCGTTACGAAAAACAGCAGTCCGATGCCGCTGTAGCGTATGCCAACATTGGCGAAACGGCCGCCCAGAATGACACAGCCCAATGCTACTGCACAGATACAGCCGTAAAGAACCGCCTCCGTGGCAGAATACAGAATCGTCAGGACACATGTCAGAAGCAGATATTTTCCGCAGAACAGTACGCCCATGCCGTTTGATTTCCAGCGGGGTTCCCGAAAATAGCGGTCGCTGTTGACAGAGAAAACTACAACCAATGCCAATGTGAGCAGAAGCTTCCACGGCAGGAAAAGCTTTTCCAATATAAGCGGCACGAACATAAACAATATTGAAAAAATGGCGAGCAGATTGACAATTTGCGTGATGCCAGACAATGCCCTGCCATTTTCCAAACGGCGGCACAGTACTATCGTGACACAGTTGCAAAGAGAGAAAAAGCTATACAGCATCACAAAGTTCTGCCAAAACGAGCCATTCAGCACAGAAAGCAGCGGAATCCATGAAGCCAGCAAAAACAGCCCATAGGAAAACTGCATGGCAAAGGGGAACTTCGCCCTTCTGCCGAATCCAGTCAGCAGGAGCAGGTACAGACACCAGCCCACGAATCGCAGCACACCGCCGCAGAACAGAATGCATGCCGCCGCAGTCAATGCCGCGATTCCAAACGTCAGACGGTAAGCAGCAGTATGTACACGGTCTTTCTGTGCCGCATACCAGAAGCCTATGCAGAACGCTGCACCGAGCAGCAATGCGGACTGTTCCAGCCAGTCTGGGAACGACAGCATGCTCTGCCAGAATCCAAGCATGCACAGCCACAGTAACAGCTGCGTCGGAACACAGCGGAAACTCCAGACGGAATCAGAAGCTTTTTGCCGTTCCAGCCAGCGGTGCATATCCCAGAAATACTGGAACAGCAGGAAGCCTGCCAGAAGCAGACTGCACACCGCCATGGAAAGTGCTTTTGTCTGTACATGCATTACGCCGTTCCGAAAAAACGTATAGAACTGGTCTGCCTGAATCAAGATGCGAATGCCAAGCAGTCCCACACAAATCCCGTTTGCATATAGCGTAAACAAGTGCTTTTCCGGTCGTTCCTGCCGGTTGGTCAGCAGATAGAACAATGCACTGATGCAGACGTAACACGTCATTATCAGCAGCTGAAAATTCGCCTGTTCCGAAAAACGATCTGAAAACGATACGAGCTGAAACTTGGTGTAATTGTCCAGCTGGGAAAACACTGCTACCACCATGCCGATATGACCAATATTCTGGAAAACCTGCAGCTTCCCGCGGGAGAGCAGGTACATCAGTCCTGCCCACAGCAAAAACAGGGCATACATGCCCAGCACGGAGAGCAGTTCATAATACCAGTAGCCTAACATGATGCCCAGATACAGGATTCCCGCACCGCAGCCGGAAACGGACAGAAAAAACGTCCGGTATGCCGACTTCCTGCGGGAAGCCAGCATGCCAAGCAGCATCAGAAACAAGCCGGCTGCCAGAATGCCGCACAACTGTATCCAACGGGAACCCGATGCCCATGCCGTCAGCAAAATGCCAATGAACACCAGCAGTGAAGCAAGGATTCCCAGCAAGTTCTTGCCGAAATTGAATTCCTTGTCCTTTTTTGGCGGTGGTACAGGCGGCTGCCCGTTCTGCGGCATTTGCGGCGGAATCTGTAGCGGTGGCTTCGGAAAAACCGGCGGCGTTTTAGGCAGTTCTTGTCTATCCATGATAATCCTCCAGATGTTTGTAATCAATTGTTGGTATCTTTATTATAGATGATAGACTGAAAAATGTCAAGAAATTATTTCTGGCAATACCGCACAAAGATTGTGCGACAGATGCGTCGTCAAATTTTTCGTCAGATGAAACAAAAAGCGGAGTGAATACTTAATGTATTCACGAGCATTTTTGTGAAATATGACGGGAAATTTGCAAGCAGATGGCGTGCAAAGTCGCCAGACGCTCTTTGTGCGGTATTGCCTTCTTTTTCTTGTTATTTTTTCCAGTTATTCTGTAGATTAAGCAACAGGAAATCGGGGAAAGATATGGATACAGCAAGGAGGTCGTGTTATGGCATTTCAAAAAGTGATGATTTCCGGTATCAATACCGCTGACCTGACAGTACTGAAAGAAGAAGAAAAAATGGCACTGCTGCGGGAAATTCGGGATACCGGCAGCAAGGCAGCCAAGGACAAGCTGATTCAGGGCAATCTGCGGCTGGTGCTGAGCGTGATTCAGAGATTCACCGGTCGGGGAGAAGATATTGACGATTTGTTTCAGATCGGTGTCGTTGGACTGATCAAAGCGATCAACAACTTCGATCTTTCCAAAGAAGTCCGCTTCTCCACCTATTGTGTGCCTATGATCAGCGGCGAACTGCGGCGGTATCTGCGGGACTTCAACCAGATCAAGGTCAGCCGTTCCCTCCGTGATCTGGCTTATCAGGCAATGCAGGCAAAGGAACGGCTGACGACCAATCTCCAGAAAGAGCCGACTGTCAGCGAGATCGCGGCGGAGATCGGGGCAAAGCGGGAAGATGTGGTGGTGGCACTGGAGAGTGTCAGCGAACCGGTTTCCATTTATGAGCCGGTATATTCCGAATCCGGAGATGCGTTGTATGTGCTGGATCAAATCAGCGAACGGGATACTATGGAAAACTGGCTGGGAGAACTTTCTCTGCGAAATGCCATACGACAGCTGGGGACACGGGAGCAGAACATCTTATATCTCCGCTTCTTTCAGGGGAAAACCCAGACAGAAGTGGCAAAGGAAATTGGCATTTCACAGGCACAGGTTTCCCGACTGGAAAAAAATGCGATTTTACAGGTGCGGGACGCTGCCAATCTGCATCACCATTCCTAGAGGTTGTTTGACAAATGGCGATGTTTGGAAAAACGCACAGAAGCCACTGTATGTTAGGAGAGGATTCGCTTGGGCATATCCCACAAAATCCCTTGCCAGACACACTGTCTGCCTGCGGAATTTTTATGCAATCTGCCGAAAAATCTGACGACGCATCTTACGCACAAGTTTTGTTTGGTGTTGCCCTTGCTTTTTTTTATCGATTATGGTATAATAAATGCAAGGCAATGCCGCACAAAGAGCGTCTGGCGACTTTGCACGCCATCTGCTTGCAAATTCTGATGCGGAGGCGTTTCTTTCACGTTTTCACATCTCTCACGCGAATGGAACAAAGAACCACTTATATAATAGTATAGCGTGCTCACATAAACTGTCCTGCTTTTATGTGAACACGCTTTCGTACAATCTGCTCAACGGAGGGAAATCACTTGAAAATTCAAAAATCTGCAGAAGATTATCTGGAAACCATTCTGATCTTATACAACCGCCGCGGCACAGTACATGCCATTGACATCGCCAACGAACTGGCATTTTCCAAGCCCAGTGTCAGCGTTGCCATGAAAAATCTGCGGGAAAACGGATACATCTGCGTCAATGAAAACAACGAGATCACACTGACGGAATCCGGCAGAAAAATTGCCGAAACGATCTATGAACGGCACACGCTGCTTTCTAACTGGCTGGTGGCTCTCGGGGTAGATCCGAAAACAGCTGCGGAAGATGCCTGCCGCATGGAACATGTCATCAGTTCAGAAAGCTTCGCTGCGATCAAGCAGCATGTACAGGACAACAACGAAATTCCCGCAAAAGCTGAAATGTAAGGAGCGAAAACCATGCTGAAACGAATCGTCACCATTCAGGACGTTTCCTGCTTTGGAAAATGTTCTTCCACCGTTGCCCTGCCTTTGATCTCTGCTATGGGCGTGGAAACTGCCGTGATCCCTACCGCCGTTCTGTCAACACACACCGGCGGATTCACCGGATATACTTTTCGGGATCTGACGGCGGACATTCCGCAGATCGCGGCACACTGGAAAACATTACAGCTGCATTTCGACGGCATTTACACCGGCTATCTGGGGTCCAGAGAACAGGTACAGATCATGGCAGACTTTTTCGATGCGTTTCGCAGCGAAGATACGGTCATTGTGGTTGATCCTGTCATGGGCGATGCCGGCAGCATGTACGCCGGCTTCACACCGGATTTTGCAGTGGAAATGCGAAAGCTCTGCGGAAAAGCCGATGTTATCGCCCCGAACATGACAGAAGTTTCCCTGCTGCTGGGCATTCCCTATGCGGAACAGTGTCCGCTGGAAACTGTGAAAACATATCTGAAACAGTTGACAGAGATCGGCTGTCCCATCGCCGTCATTACCGGTATCCGAAACGGCGACCAGCACGGTGCCATTGCCTACGACAGTACCACCGGCAGCTACTACGCCGCCTATCGGGAACATGTTCCCGAGCCAATGCATGGCACCGGTGATATTTTTGCCAGCGTACTCTCCGGTGCTCTGGTCCGCAGGGCATCGATCGAACAGGCTCTTTCCATTGCGGTCAACTTTACAGCCGACACCATTCAGGCAACCTTGCCGGATCTGCGGACACTTCCCCGCGAAGAAGCACCGTGGTATGGTGTGGAATTTGAAGCTTGCATCGGAAATCTTGTAGATTATGTCAAAGAAATTCATTCCTAAGAAATAAACACATAAGGCAAAAGAGGTCACAGAAAATTTCTGCGGCCTCTTTTTTCTGCAATATCACACCGAATACGCTTGACATTTCCAATTTCTATCGATTTTTCCGGAATATTTATTATACCATGTCACGCAGATCATGACAATATAAAATGACAAAAACGGGCTTGTTTTTGTCATAATTTTGTACTTCCTCTTGTGGAAAATCTCCTGCATACACATTTTCAAAACAATTTCATCGTAGGATATGCTTTTTTTAACGTAGTATTTATGCTATACTAAAATTATACCACAAAGAACTACGTGAAATGCACAAGCGTGTTCCCATAAAATACTTGTGAACATACTTTGAGTTATGAGGGATTGGAAAATGTTAAGAATTGTGATTTTTGATGATGAGGAACGCATCGGACTGCAATTAAAAGAACTCTTAGAGCAATCTGGTGACGATCTAGTTGTGGATTTTTTTCAGGACTGGCATGCCCTACAATTTTATTTTTCGCAGCATGCACATATTGACGCTGTATTTATGGACATCTGCTTTCAGGGAAGCACCAGCAGCGGCATCGATTTCGCGGAAAAAATTGCACAGTCCCATTCACAAACGAAGTTTATCTATGTGACAGGACACCCCAGGGAATATTTGCAGCAGATTTTTATGAGCAAAACAGTAAACCCGTTCGGCTATCTGCCAAAGCCCTTTGACCGGAAGGCGGTGCAGGATTATCTGCAAAAAATTCGGGCAGCATCGGCAGACAGTCAGGATCTGTTCCCTTTCAAACCGAAAAAGGGACAGGTGGTCTACCTCTCTCTGCCGGAAGTGCTATATTTTTCCAGCGACAGACGCTGTGTCACAGCACACACCCTTCACGGTTCCTATGAGGGCTACTACCAGCTTTCCAAACTCATGGAGAGTCTGCCGCAGTACTTTTATCAGTGCTATAAAAGTTATGCTATCAATCTGCACTATGTACAGCGAATTGACACCAAGGAAGTACATATTCAGGAGAAGATCATTCCGATCAGTGCATATGGGCATCGCTCTGTTGCAGAAAATCGGGCAGAGTTGGTGCAACGTAAAAGCGAACTGTATCAATCGTAAAACATACGGCAATACCGCACAAAGGAGTCCTATAGAAAATGGATAATTTTTTTTACACCATGAATTTTACGGTGTCGAATCTGCTGCTATATGGCTTTTTGCTGCTGTATAGCCACATCTGTGTGGGAAAGCCCCGAAAAGGCTGGGCATTGGCGACTGGTTTGATCATCTTTCTGATCGATCTGATCTTTGCAATTATCCCGTGGGTTTTGTACGGAGATGCTTCCTGTTGGATCATTCAGACACACCGCAACGGGTTCACTGCTCTGCACTGGTGCATCTTTCTCTTGTTTTTCCTGACGGGATTTCCCCAAGAAAAACTCCTGACTCGTTTTTTTCTCGCAACGATGTCATTTTTATTCATCTTTCTGGGAGATACCATACAGATCATCGCCATAGCTGCCATAGACAATCTTGCCGGAACCAATGTCTACAGCATTGGTTCCAACTATGAAAACTGGCATCTCTGGTACCGCACATTTCTCATACTGCCGGAACTGTTAATTATGGCTGGTCTGGCGTTTGTGTTCCAAAAGCTGTTTCTCAAGATCCGTTCACAGCTGTATTCAGCTAAGACGTTCTGGCTGTTGATTTTTCCGGTGACACAGTTTTTTGCCATTTACACCCTGATCGCAATTTTACAGCAATTCGGCACGATCAGCACTTCCCCGAAGATTCTGGTGGTGCTGATCGTTACGATTCTGCTGAATGTTGTTTCCAACATCATGCTGCTGCATCTGATGAAAAGAATGCACATCAAAGAACAGGAAAAGCAGAAAGTTCGTTTTTATGAAGAATACGAAACACTGTCGGCAAAATATCAGGAACAGATTGCACAGGCTTCTCACGAACAGGAAAATCTGAAACGAGATTTCCACAACCAGATGCAGGTCTTTTCCGGATTGATGCAGACTGACCATGTGGAAGATGCCATGCAGCTGGCAGAGGAATTGCAAAGCAAGTTCCGGCAGCAGAAACAACGGCTGTATTTCTGTGAAAACACTGTCGCCAATGTGATTTTACAGCAGACCGCAGAAACCTGTGCAAAAGAGCACATTGCATTTAAAACAGACTGTGCTCTTGCGGAGGACATCGGAATCCGCAAGGTTGATCTGTGCAGCCTGCTTATCAATCCGCTGCAAAACGCCATTCAGGCATCGGAAGCTGTTCCGGAGGCAGAACGAGAAATTTCCTGCACTATCTGGCAGGACGGAGAAATGGTATTCCTGCGAATCTGCAACCGGAAAAATCACCAGATCCAGACCCAAAACGGAAAAGTACAGACTACAAAAGCGGACAAGGAAAAGCACGGATTTGGTATTGAAATTATAGAACATCTTGCCAATACTTACGGCGGAATAGCTGTCGCCAGCTATGATGACCAGTTTTTCACAGTCACCATTCAGCTAAATCTGCCGGCAGAGAAAAACACAGAAAAAATTGCAGAGGAGGCTGCTGTGGTATGTCCGTAACTGAATCCATCTGGGCAATGGTGAATCTGACGCTGTCTGCTTTGGCAGTGATCTGGCTTACTGCTTCCTATGCCAAAGTCGCGTTCCAAAAGACGAACAAACGGGCAAATCTCCTGCTGCTTGGCTATGCTGCATTTTTGACGATCTGTTTTTTCGCAGTTTCTTACGGCGTGTATGGCGATGTGAAATATCTGATTCTGGAAAAGGCCCGGTCGCTGTACTCCCTGCTCTTTTGGACGGCAATCCTCTTCTACTACATCTTTGCGTATCGAAAGCAGCCCCTGTTCAAGCGGATATTTCACAGCATCATCTGCGGCATTGCAATGGCTTTTTCCGATATTATCAGCGTCATTCTTCTCACTGCCCTCGATTTTATCGCCAAGACCGATTTTTGTTCTTTGATTTTGAGCGATGAGCGTTGGAGCCACTGGTATTCCTTTTTGGGGTATATTCCCACGCCGGTTATTTATTTCACGTTTCTATTCTTCTTTCGGAAAGCTCTTCAAAAAAGGCGGCTGCATCTCACTTTTGAAAGCACAAAGCAAAATCTGATCCTTTTGATTTTTCCGATTGCACAAGCCGCTATCATCGCTACATTTACCATCATTATTCAGCAGCATAAAGTTCTCACGTCCTCTCCGTTGATTCTGCTTATGGTGGGAATCACATTTCTCCTTGACATGATCTCCAGCATTTTTCTGTTCCGGTTCATACAGAGATTACAGAACGAGGAACGGCTCGCCAGAAAGCTGCAATTTTTTGAGAAATACGAAACCCTTTCCCTGCAATTTCAGGAACAGGCAGCAGAAGTTTCGCGGGAAACAGCGAAGCTACGTCACGACTTTAACAACCAGATGCAGGTCTTTTTCGGATTGGTCACCTCCAATGCAATCGACGATGCAAAACAGTTTGCCGCCGAATTGGAGGAGAACTTTCAGAATCCGGAATTGCAGCTGCAATATTGTGACAACGAGATCATCAATGTGATCCTGCATCAAACCGCTGCGAAATGTGCGGCAAAACAAATTGCATTTCCTGTAGAATGCGACTTGCCAAAAGCACTGCCCTTTTCCAAGTTGGATCTGTGCAGTCTTTTGATGAATCCATTGCAGCGTGCAGAACAGCTGGTGCAAACTGTTTCAGAGGCAGAGCGAAGCATTACCTGCCGCCTCTGGGAGGAGAACGGCAATTTCTGCTTCCGCGTGCAGAATCCAAAAGGCCCCGCATCTGTCCAGCCTGTACCATTGGATACTGCCGCACAGATCGCCAACAGCTATCACGGTACACTGACACTATCGGAAGATACCGGCTGCGAAGTTATGGTACAAATTCCGCTTTCCTAAGGAGTTACTATGCGATATCAAGAAGTGATCCCTGCCGTTTTTCTGGAACGCCCGAACCGATTCATTGCACTGGTACTGGTCAACGGGCAAACCGAACGGGTACATGTCAAAAATACTGGTCGCTGTCGGGAGTTGCTGATTGCCGGCTGCACGGTGTATCTGGCTGCCGGCAAGAACCCCAGCCGCAAAACCAAATACGATTTGATTGCCGTGGAAAAGGTACTGCCGGATTCCACGGCATTGCTGATCAACATCGATGCACAGGCTCCCAACGCCGCGGCGGCGGAATGGCTGCACACAGGAGCACTCTTTCCTCCGGCAGCTGAAATCCGGCGGGAAGTGACATATGGGAATTCTCGCTTTGACTTCTGCATTACCCATGGAGAAACTACCGCGTTTCTGGAAGTCAAGGGTGTGACACTGGAACAAAATGGTGTCGTTTCCTTTCCTGATGCCCCGACAGAACGAGGTACCAAGCACTTGCTGGAGCTGGCTGCCTGCCGGCAGAAAGGCTATGAAGCATACCTGCTGTTCGTGGTTCAGCTGAAAGGTGCTGAACAATTCCGCCCCAATGACAGTATGGATCCGGCATTTGGAAAAGCTCTCCGGCATGCTGTAGATTCCGGCGTACAAATTCTGGCAATGGACTGCGTTGTCACGCCGGATTCTATGACGATCGATCAGCCGGTTCCGATCATTCTTCCCTACGAAAAATAATCCTCGATCAGCCGCTGCAAGGCTGCTTCATCGGACACAGTAATTCCCTGCTCCAATGCGTGCCGGTCATAGTCGGACAGCAGATTCAGCGGAACTTGCAGTTTCTGATACGGCACACTGCTGCCCTCCCGAAACAGTCCTACCTGCCCGTCTGTGATACGCATGGTATAGCCTGCTTCTGTTGCCGCTTCGGAATAGGTTGTCCCCTGTGCTGCACTTTTTTCCTGCCGCAGAGATAGGGACAGCGATCCGCCTACGATCACCAGCGATATGGTGAGAGCCGTCAGCAGAATCCACACTGCATTTCGTTTTTCCATTTTTCTCGTCCGCCTTTCTGTTTTCACATCGCAGAACAAAACCAGATTTTTCTGCGAATTTGCCTGAATATATACCAAAAGTATTCTTTCCAAAATTCCGAAGTTTATACAATCTGCATATTTTTCGAAGAAAATCCGCCGTACCTCTTAACATTGCCCGTAAAATGTGCTATAATAATATGGTATACATTCCGGCAGTGTGCATCTCGGACAATGCTGCCGATACGTCTTACGTACAAATTTATTTTGTGTGGTACTGCTCCTGCAAAACAACAACAGATTCCCCTGTGTGTATTCTGCCGCACAGCGGGCTTTTGGAAGGAATCAATACTATGGATAACAACAAAAGACGAAACAGTTCTCCCCCCGCTGACAACCGAAAGCGAGCCAAAAAAGGCGGGACAGGCATTCCGATGCGGAAATATTACGGACCGACCGGTACACCGGAATATCCCTATCACAGTCCGGAACTGGAAGAAGCCGCTGCCAAGCCCAAATGGGTCCTCGTTCTGCGGCAAACGCTTTCTATTCTGGGTTCCACACTTGCGGCGATGTTCATGATTCTGATCATCACCTGCACCATTGTGGCAACGGCACTGGTCGTCTATGTCATGAACTTTCGGGACGATGTGTCCAATGTTACCATTGAAGAAATGGAACTTTCCTACAATACCAACATCTATGCTCAGGACAGCAGCGGCGAATGGGTGAACATCTATGAGGTCACCAACGAATCCCAGCGTATTCCCGTTAACATCGATGAGATCCCCCAGCATACGCGGGACGCTTTTGTCTGTGCAGAAGATGAACGTTTCTATACCCATGACGGCGTGGACTATAAGCGTACCGTTTCGGCCTTTGTCAACATGTTCGTACACATCTATGATACCAATCAGGGTGGTTCGACCATTACGCAGCAGCTGATCAAAAATATCACCGGCGACAGCGAGCAGTCCCCTTCCCGTAAGATCCGTGAAATTTTCCGTGCCATGGAACTGGAACGTGCTTACTCCAAAGATAAGATTCTGGAAACCTACATGAACTACATCGGTTTCGGCGGCACCTCCAACGGAATCGAACATGCCGCACAGAAATATTTCGGAAAAAGTGCCAAAGATCTGGACGTAGCAGAAGCGGCTTGTCTGGCAGCAATTCCGAAAAGTCCGGAAACACTGAACCCCTTTGCCGGATATAAAGATGATACCACCGGAGAATGGGTCAATACCGGCAAAAAAAAGAACAAAAAGCGACAGGAATATGTCCTCTGGCAGATGTACAACAACGGTGCTCTCACTTATGACGAGTACCAGTCGGCTCTGCATGAGAAGCTGATCTTCACAGACTCCGACGAGTACAAGGCAGCTCACCCTGATGCACAAAAGGAAGAAGACACCGATCCCAACAAGCCCACCTCCTGGATCGTAGACGCGGCCCTGTATGAAGTGGCAGATTACCTCAAGGACAAGTTCAATCTGACTACACAGCAAGCCATCTCCCGTATCAACCGCGGCGGGTATCAGATCTATACCACGGTCAATCAGGATATGCAGGCTTATGTGGAGGAGAAGTACAAGGATCTAAACAATCTGGTGGAAAAAGACCGCGTTGCCCAGTGGCAGGATCAGGACGGCGACGGCGAATATTCCTCCAGCGAAATCGTTTATCCGGAGTCTGCTTTTATTGCAATGAACTATAAGGGCGAGATTCAGGCAATGGTCGGTGCAGTCGGCGAAAAGACAGAATCCCTATGCTTCAACTACGCCACCATGGAACAGCGGCAGCCCGGTTCTACCATTAAGCCGCTGACTACCTACGGACTGGCTTTGGAAAGCGACCTGATTCACTGGGGCTCTATTTACAAGGACGAGCCGATCGAAGTTGAGGGCAAGGCATGGCCGACCAACTACAGCGAGGACAGTTCTGCCATGTCTATCAGCCACAAGGAACTGAAGATATATGAGGCACTGGAAAAATCCTACAACACTGTACCGGCTCAACTTTGTCAGGCTCTGACACCGCAGAGCGTTTTCGACTTTGCCACCTCCAAAATGCGTCTGGATCTGTGTAAAGATTCCGGTGACGGACACACCGATATGGCATACTCTCCGCTGACAGTTGGTGCGTTGACATATGGTGTTACACTGGAAAATCTGGTCAATGGCTATGTTCCCTATGGCAACGGCGGTACACAGTATCAGGCTCACCTTGTCAGCAAGGTGGTACAAGGTGCCGGCGACCTCATTTATGAAAATGACGGCAGTCCGGAAGAAGCTGTCAGCAGCGAAACTGCGTATGTCATGAACAAGCTGCTGCAGGATGTTGTCAACAATGGTACTGGTCAGAAGGCAAAGCTGGAACACAAGCATGTTGCCGGTAAGACGGGTACTACACAGGACTGGAACGACCTGACCTTTGTGGGACTGACAGAAGATTTCGTCAGCGGCGTATGGCTCGGCTACAAGGAACGTGCAGAACTGAAAGACCACCATATCAAGTCTGCACAGATCTGGCAGAACATCATCGGTGAATATGCCGACCAGATGAACACCGGTGCGGAATATCCTGAAGACAGCAGCATAGTGGAAGGTAAAGTTTGTACCAAGAGCGGCAAGATCGCTGGTCCGAACTGCACCGCCACCACTACCGGCTACTGGAAGTCCAGCAATGCTCCGGTTTGTGATGAGTGCACAAAGTACGGCAGCAAAACGACAAAGGCTACCAATGAAAACAGCGGTTCCACATCGGCAACCACTGCTGCGGGAGAACAGCATAGTGAAACCCAGCATCCGGCAGAAAACAATAGTAATGCTGCCGCAACAGAAGCAGCTGCCACACAGGCACCGGCTCAATAAGAACCATTTTTAAATTTCATACACCGCACAGAACCAGCTGTTTTGTGCGGTGTTATTGTGAAGGAGTATTTTTATGATGCAACAATCATCTTACCTGCTTTGCTGCCCCTGCCATTTTGGGCTGGAACGCACGCTGCGGTTCGAAATTTCCAAAATCGGCGGCACTGACATTGCAGTTCAGGACGGTCGTGTTCTGTTCCGCGGCAATGCCGAAACCATTGCCAAGGCAAATCTCTGCCTGTCTACGGCAGAACGTGTTCTGATTCAGCTGGGACAGTTCAAGGCGTACAACTTTGAAGAATTGTTTCAGGGTGTCCGTTCCCTGCCGCTGGAACAATGGATCGGTAAGGACGATGCTTTTCCGGTAAAAGGACATGCTCTGGACTCCAAGCTGCACAGTGTGCCGGACTGCCAGTCTATCATCAAAAAAGCAGCTGTGGAACGGCTGAAATCGGTATACCACACCAATTGGTTTACAGAATCCGGTGCGGCTCACCCAATCCAGTTTACCATTCGCAAGAACATTGCCACGATTTATCTGGATACCACCGGAATCGGACTGCACAAGCGAGGCTACCGGAGAAATTCCAATGCTGCCCCGATCAAGGAAACGCTCGCCGCCGGTATTGTTGACCTCGCCAGAGTACATTCGGACAGCATTGTCTGTGACCCATTCTGCGGCAGCGGTACCCTGTTGATCGAAGCGGCATTCAAGGCAATGCGTATGGCTCCGGGGCTGAACCGCCGCTTTCTGGCAGAGCAATGGGCACAGATTCCCAAAACTGTATGGCAGAATGCCCGTGCAGAAGCCGTTGCGGCAATCCGGCATGATGCTGCTTTCGAAGCATACGGCTATGACATCGATCCGGAGGCAATTGCCCTGACAGAAGAAAACTGCCGTAAAGCCGGCGTTCAGCCGCGGATTCATCTGATGCAGCGGGACATCGCCGATTTCGAACCCATAGAGCATGCCATTACCATTTGCAATCCGCCTTACGGCGAACGCATGCTGGACATTCAGCATGCACAGTCTATTTACCGCATCATGGGTGACGTGTTCCCTGCCGACAAGGCTCACCCATGCTACATTATCACGCCGGACGCAGATTTTGAGCTGCATTTCGGAAAGCCGGCAAACAAAAAGCGAAAGCTGTATAACGGTATGATCCAGTGCAATCTGATGAGTTATTATCAGGATTGAGAAAACGCTCCCACTGACGAAAATGGTGTCAGTGGGAGCGTTTTGCAGTTGTGGGATTTTAGGCAATACCGCACAAAGATTGTGCGACAGATGCGTCGTCAGATTTTTCGGCAGATTGCCCAGAAATTCCGCAGGCATACTGCCGTATGGCAAGGGATTTCTGGGCAATATGACGGAAAATCTGCACGCAGATTGCGTGCAAAGCCGTCAGGCGGGTTTTGTGCGGTGTTGCCTAAAGGTGAATATCGCTCTCTGTTGCTGTTGACAAGAAAAATTCCAGAACCCCTTGACAAGTTCCGTTCTGTCATGTATAACAGCATATGTAACCTATTGAAACTATAGGAATTAAAAAATTCAGGTGTATACCAATCTGCCGACAGGCTTTCAAACGCAAAACACAGAGAGGAGCAAATCTCATGGAAAAACACACTTTCGGAAATGAATACGGCTTTCAGACCAGAGCTGTTCATACAGGAAACGACATCGATGCGGAAACCGGAGCGATCAAGCGTCCGATCACCATGGCAAACAGCTATGCCCTGCCCTATGACCCCAGTGATCTGAACTGGAGCAGTGCAGGCAAAAATCTGTACACCCGAAACGGCGGCTCTAACCAGCAGTATTTACAGGAAAAGCTGGCTTCGCTGGAGGGTGGTGAGGACTGCGTTGTGCTGGCAAGCGGCGTGGCAGCACTGTCCGGCTTGTTCTTCGCCCTGCTGGAAAGCGGCGATCATGTGGTATTCTCCAGTGTGACCTATATTGCCGTATACCGCCTGCTGAACGAACTGCTGAAAAACAAGTTCCACGTGGACACGACCATTGTGGACACCTCTGATCTGGAAGCTGTGAAAAAGGCGATTCGTCCCAACACCAAGCTGGTACACATCGAAACGCCGGGCAATCCCACGCTGACGATCTCGGACATTCGTGCCATTGCAGACATTGCCCACGAAAATGGTGCTCTGCTGTCGGTGGACAACACCTTTGCTTCGCCCTATAACCAGCGACCTATTGAACTGGGAGCCGATTTCACCGTGGAAAGCCTGACGAAATATATCAACGGGCACGGAGATGCCATGGGCGGTGCGATCATCGGCAAAAAGAAATATCTGGACATCATCCGGGCACAATCACAGGTGAATCTGGGTGCGACGATCAGCCCGTTTAACGCATGGCTCATCATGCGTGGTGCAGTTACCCTGCCCCTGCGGATGCGGCAGCACAATGCCAACGCATTGCAGGTGGCAAAGTACCTCCAGACGGTAAAGGGGGTCAGCTTTGTGGCATACCCCGGACTGGAAACTCACAAGGGACACGAGATCGCCGCAGAACAGATGCATGGCGGTTTCGGCGGCGTGCTGTCCTTTGGGCTGCATGCCGATCACGACATCTATAACCGTTTTGTCAGCCATCTGAAGGTGATTACCTCGGCGGTTTCGCTGGGACATGACGAGAGCCTGATCGTCTTTCTGGGCGAAAATGACGAACGGCAGTATCTGTATCCCGAGGAATTCCACGGCGGATTTTTACGGTTCAGCGTGGGCATTGAGGACACGGAAGATATTATCGCCGATCTGGAACAGGCATTTGCAAAGGAGGGACTGCTGTAATGGCGTTGCACGCATTTTCCAGAACGGAACTGCTGGTGGGAAAGCCGGCAATGGAACGGCTGGCACAGGCACGGGTGGCAGTGTTCGGCATCGGCGGTGTAGGCGGCTATACCGTAGAGGCTCTGGCCCGCAGCGGCGTGGGAGCACTGGATCTCATTGATGACGACCGCGTGTGTCTGACCAACATCAACCGGCAGATCTATGCAACCCGAAAGACGGTGGGGAAATACAAGGTCGAGGTGGCGAAAGAACGCATTCTCCAGATCAATCCGGTTTGTCAGGTAGAAACCCACTGTGCCTTTTACATGCCGGACACTGCCGCACAGTTTGATTTCCGCCAGTACGATTATGTGATAGATGCCATTGACACCGTCACCGGCAAGCTGGAAATGATAGAGCAGGCGTATCGTGCCGGCACGCCGATCATCAGTTCCATGGGAGCCGGCAACAAAATGGATCCCACTGCCTTTGAAGTGGCAGACATTTACGAAACCTCTGTCTGCCCGCTGGCAAAGGTCATGCGGCACGAACTGCGAAAGCGTGGGATTCCCAAGCTAAAAGTGGTCTACTCCAAGGAAAAACCCATTGCCCCGAAAGAGGACATGGCAAACAGCTGTAAGACCCATTGCATCTGTCCGCCGGGCACTGCCCGCAAGTGTACCCAGCGGCGGCAGGTCCCCGGCAGCAATGCCTTTGTCCCGTCGGTGGTAGGGCTGATCATTGCCGGAGAAGTGGTGAAAGATCTGATCGGAGAGATCGAGTAAGGGCAGCAGTGCACAAAACAAGCTGCTCTCCTTGACGATATGCAAAAGAAGGCTGTACACTTTAAAATCGTGTACAGCCTTCTTTTTGTCAATTGGTGTTGTTCAAGAATTTTGTTGCAGATTTCCCTAGTGTTCCCCCACACAAAACAAAACACGCAGTTCCGAAAAATCTTCGAAACTGCGTGTTGATTCTGGTCTGAGTGACCCGACTTGAACGGGCGGCCTCTACCACCCCAAGGTAGCACGCTACCAACTGCGCCACACCCAGATAAAGTGCTTTCTGCACACCAGCATAAATAATTATAGCATGTTTTTTCTGGGTTGTCAATGATTGCGTAGAAAACTATTTGTGATATGGATAAATCAGCAAACAAAATGTATTCCTGAAAATGAATCTGCCGTTCCGCACGGTCGCCACTCCTTATTATTGCGAAACCGCAGTCTGTTTTCGCCGCCATTTTCCCGTGCGGTATTCCAGAAACGAAATCAGCCAGTTGCAGAACCAGCCGATAGGCACGGCACACCACACCATAAAAATGCCAAACCGCGGAGCCATTGTCACAGCAACGATCACGCGAATGCTAAGGTTCACCAGATTGGCGACCGTGAACATTTTCATATCCCCAGCCCCACGCAGCAAGCCGTCCACTGCCATTTTGAAACCGACGAAACAGAAGAACCACCCCATAAAGGTGAGGTAGCCCTCGCCTACGGAGAACGCGGTTTCTGTGCCGTCTGCTCCCAGAAACAGAGCGACCAGCGGGCGTTCCAGCAGTTCCACGCAAACGCAGATCAGGACAGCACTGCAAAGTACCATGCGGTTCGTGGCGTGATACCCTTTTACCACTCGTTCTTCCTGTCCGGCACCCAGATTCTGGGCAGTGTAGGAGGAGAGGGCGTTGCCGAACGCCGCCATGGGCACAATGCAAATGGACTCCACCCGCATTGCCGCCGAAAATCCAGCCAATGCCTCGGAACCGAAGCTGTTTATCACCGACTGCACCAGCATCATGCCAATGGAAACGGTGGACTGCTGTAAAATGGAGGGCAGGGCAATGCGTGTCATTTGCAGCAGTTCCGTGTGACTGAAGATGCCGGTTTTTCCGCTGGGGAAACGCTTCAGTTCCCGCAGCAGCACGAGAAAGGAAAGCACTGCCGAAATGCCCTGTGCGATCAGCGTTGCCCATGCCACACCGGTTACGCCCATGTTTGCCTTTGTGACAAGCACCATGTCCAGCACCACGTTGAACACCGAGGAAAAGATCAGGAAATATAAGGGGATACGGGATTTTCCCAGTGCATTGAACATGGAGGAGAACACGTTGTATAAAAACAAAAACGGCAGCCCTGCGAAGTAGATGTTCAGATAGTCCACTGCCATGTCCAGCACATCTGCCGGCGTTTGGAGGACTTCCATGATCTGTCGGCTCAATGCCAGTCCGAAACCGCCAAGCAGAATGCTGACTCCCAGAAATGCCAGACAGGCGGTGTAAACTGCCAGCTTCATGCGGGGGAATTCTTTTGATCCGAAGTAACGGCTCACCACCACCGAAGCCCCGATGCCGCCGCCAATGGCAATGCAGATGAAAATGTTGGTCAAGGCGTAGGAGGCTCCCACTGCCGCCAGAGCCTGTTCTCCTACGTATCTTCCCACAATGGCAGAATCCATCAAGGTGTATGTCTGCTGGAACAGATTTCCCAGAATCATCGGCAGGGCGAACACCAGCAGTGCCCGAAACGGTTTCTGCCGAATCAGATAGTCGTTTCCCATGATGCCATACTACGGAAACGCCGGAAGCTTTTATGTACAAGCTTTATGCAGCGTTTCCTTGCTCCTTGTCAAAAATTTAGAGTGTGTTCCCATAAAATGCTTTTGCCGAAAAGACGTGCATTTCATTTTTATGGGAACGTACTCTATAGTATAGGACGATCTCCGTGGAAAAGTCAACCACTTCCTGTGAATAAAAAACGACAAGGGAAATGAGTTGTTGTTATTTGATATTCCTACGATGACACTTCATACGACGAAAAAACCGGCAGCACGTCAGGAAACTTCCTGTTCCGTACTGCCGGTATTTGCCTTAGCTATTCCTTCAAATACGCAATCGAATCGGTGTAATACGTATTGTTATAGATGTCCTCCAGCACGTAATAAATAAAGGTATCCCCCAGTTGCTCTGCTGCATCTGCATAGCCAACTTCCAGACTGTCCTGCACGGTGAAAATCTCATCGTCCAGCGTCATCGTTTCCACATAGTTGAGATCCTCGTCGTAGATGTCATAGTACACCTGAAACGTGTCCCCGTCACAGATGTCATACAACCCCTTGGCTGCCACGCTGTCCGTATACACCGGACGAACGCCGGCAGCATATCCCGACGGGTGCTCCGTATCCCAGACAAGCACGATTTCCGCATCGATACCGTTATAGACACACGGCACAGAACCGCAGGTGAAAAAGCTGTCCCCGTCACTGGTATAGGACTCGTGGAAAAACGGCACGACCTGTCCGTCCAGTGCCACCCATGTCTGGTCGTATTCCACGATCAGATTGCCGTAGTCGTCGAACTCGCAGTAATCGTCCAGCCCCATGTCCACATAGAATCCGTCATAGACGGCAAACATCTGCATTGCGGCATCATTGACGATCTCCCAGTCTTCTTCCGAAAGCTCCAGCACACACCTGCCGTCCACCTCCGTGGTTTCCAGCAGGCTCAGGTCTGCACTATAGGTTTCGTAGTAGGATTCGTCATAGCCGGCATCAGCATCGAACCACTGAAAGCCGCTGTATTCGCTGGCAGCTGCGTGATTCTGGGTATTGGAAAAACCGGAAACAGAGATCTGTCCACCTGCCATAACATTGGCAAACTGCTCCAGAAACGCCGGATATGCATCATCATACCCCAAAGTCTGATACATCTCCTCCAGCATATCCAGTGCGGACAAATCATAATATGGGAACAAAATGGATAACCCGTTGTCCCCGCTGCCGTTCTCCGTTTCCCGATAATATACAACACAGTCGGAAACTGCCTGTTCCAGCTGGTCTGCCGTTTCGCTCTGGCTGTGCTGTGCATAGTCCAGCAGATCGATGTGATCCAGTTCTGACTGATACACCGCACGGGTATTGCTGCGACTCTGGGAGATCCGGCGGTACTCCCCTGCGGAAAGCTGCTGCACTGCATCATCGGAGAACTGGCTCAATGCCGGCAGCAGCTTCTGTGTCACCTGCTGCAAATCAAACATGCCCAGCGTGGAATACATACTGGGCGAATCCCAGCCGCTTTCTGTGATATAGTCGTCAATGATCTGCCGCCCGTAACGTTTCGGCGGAATCCCACAGTTTTCCGAAAGCTTTCCGATCCAGTCGGTATAGTACCAGCCGCACCCCGGCTCCGGCTCTTCGGAGGCAATCAGATAATCGGCATACGGTGCCGCCATCAGGCAGGTTTCAAAGTTCGCCATCAGGCAGGCATCAAACCCCAGCATATCCAGATGCACACTGGCATCGCCCAGAGCACGGGACATTTCCGTCAGGCTCATGCTGTCGCCGCCGAAATTTTCGTCATAGCCATAGCCGCCAACCACACCACCGCCGTGGTCCCACAGCACCAGCCCGTAGTGATCGGCAGCGTAATTGCTGCTGCAATATTGGATAAAGTCGGTCAGTGTAGCACTGTCTGCCATGTTCTGCATGCCCAGACTGTCGTCCACTAATTCCAGACCGTCCTCTGTCACCTGATACCGCTGGCAGCGGTCATCTGCAACTACCGTATTTTGCCATTCTGCTGTGCCGCCAGTCTGCACGATCACATTCAGGTTGCCGGCGGTATAGCCATACATGATCTCGTTGAGGTCTTCCGTGGCAAATCCGCACTCGGATTCCAGATCGGAAGCACACATGTACAGCATCAGGGTATAGGTATCCGAAGCATTCCCCTGTTCCTCCAGCGGCGACGGCAGTGCGGTCGGCAGCAGCTTTACCTGCTTTTCAGACGGTTGTGCAGGAGATGCTTTTGCAGCAGGCTTTTCTTTGCGCTTGCTGTGATGCCCTTCTTCAATCAGCCAGCCTTCAAATTTGTGGAGCATCCGGCTCCAGACGTTCAATCCCCAGCGGAACAGCGGCTCGCTGCCCTTCCAGCAGGAGCGCAGCGCCCGCCAGAACAAAATGGAAAGGGCGGAAAACAGACCGATGCAGGCAAGCGAACCAAAGAGCAGCGCGCCGCCCGCGCCCTTGCCGACCAGTACAAAGGCAAAGCCACACAGGATGATGCCGATACAACCGACCAGCGCCATCACCACAGCTGCTGTCAATGCAAACAGCAAAACTCCCAACAGTCTCGCCCAAACGGTCAGCACACCCATGCTGAGTGCAGCAACAAAACAGAAGAGCATCACAGCGATAGCAGCCAGCATCAGCCAACGGCAGCCTCTCCCGATTGCTTTGCAGAAGCGCAAAATCACGCCTTCTTCGTCGTGCTGTTTTGGTCCCGAAGAAACTTTTTCACTCTTCTGTGGCTGCTCGGCTTCCGGCTGCGGACGCTCCTGAGCGCCTTCTCCCTTGTCCCACTGGTCAAACTTTTCTTTGGCGTCCTTCACCTTGTCGGTGACATAACCCCAGGCGTGGCTCCAAGGTGCTTTTTTCTCTGCACCCACATGGACCTTTTCCTCCGCCTGTTCCTGACTCTCCTCAATCAGCTGCTGCGCCACCAGCTCCGGGTCCCCTAATTTGGCTGCAATCTGAGAATCCTGCTGGCTCTGGCGCCTGCCCTCCTCAAAGTACTCGGCATAATCCCGCATGATGTCTTCAATCTCTTCCCGGGGTA
>ERZ825324.1804-NODE-1804-length-24512-cov-18.093388_pt1 | contig 24512 bp, 20 predicted proteins | sample MGYA00519859_ERZ825324 | MGnify/ENA primary metagenome ERZ825324 (study PRJEB31778, sample SAMEA3449198) | human gut metagenome | biome: human gut; feature: human-associated habitat; material: faeces | place: United Kingdom | collected 2010/2012 ... | reverse complement strand
GCAATAGCAGTTGCCGCAAAGTCTGCGGTTCTCCGCCTGCCGAACCTGCAAATCAAGCAGATACTTCCGGATTGGCGCTGCAAGCGGCAGCGTCCGGCGGCTTGACTTCGTTTTCGTGGTATCGCGGGCGATGACCTCGTACTTTCCGTTCAGCCTGCACGCAATCACCGTGTGCTGAATCGTGATGGTGTTCTGCTGGAAGTCGATGGCATCCCAGCGCAGCCCAACGGCTTCGCTGCGCCGCAAACCGTAGAATGCCGCCAGCATGACCGGCGTTTCAATCAGCGTCCCCTTTACGCAGGCGAGAAGCTGGTTGATTTCATCCTTGTCATAGAAGGCAGGCTGGAAGCCGTTCTTGCGCGGGCGATCTACCTTATCCGCTGGATTCACGGAAAGCTGGTCTGTCTTTACCGCATATTTCAGCGCCCGATGAATGAGGGCATGATAGTGAATCACCGTGTTGGACTTTACCCGCGCCAGCTGTGCTGTGTAGAAGTCCTGAATGTCTTGGGCTGTCAATTCCGTGATGGTCACGCCTGTTTTGCGGAACCACGGAACGATGGTGCTTTTCATCATCCCGTCGTAAGAGCTGTACGTCGTAATCGCTATCGTACTCTTCGCGATTTTCAGCCAGCGTTCCAGATAATCCGCAAACAGTTTGCCCTTCTCCACTGCCTCCGTATCTTCCGCCGGAAGCTGGAAGGTTTGGCGCTGTTCCATTAGGAACGCTTCCGCCTTCTTCTTGTTTCCACGGATTAGATAGCCTGTGGGAATCCACGATACGATTTTCGGATGAGAATGCGCTATCTGCGTGCGCCTTCTCATTTTTATTTAGAAGCAATGTGGAATGTTTTACCTCTTCAATAATTGGGAGTTGAATGTTGCATCAAAGTATGCATAGCTGTCTGCGATAATACCAAACATCTTCTCAATATCTTGTATTGCGAATGAAATGGTCGTAATAATCATATTCCGACTTGAATAAGTGATTTCGTATGTGCTTCAAAAATCGTTTTTGGTAATTCTCGATAACATCTTCATGAAAACTATTTTTAATAAACGCATCTAATGGACGCCAATTGTCAGTAGGCTTCCCGTCACACACCAATCGAAGCAAATTCCTAAATACCTGCTCTACTTTCTTGTCGTTTTTCTCATTTTTCAATGCAAAATACAAAGTGTTATAGTAATGTGGAAGCCAATTGGAATCGGAAGCAAATTTGACAAATTGCTTTAAATTGTCTTCATGGCAAAGGTATTCTGCGGTGATATACTTTAATACATAATGCGTCTCTTTTTTTATTTTTTCTTCCGTTATCTCAACATTTTGATCGCAATTTTGCAGATCATCATATACGTCTTTTGAAAGATTTATGCCAATTGTTTTTACCGAATTTTCCAAAAGATACGCATCTACATATGCTTGACCGACAATCAATTCCTTTCTCAAATTTTTCAATTCTCTTGCAGGCATTTCATCAAACTCCCCTTTTGCAATAGCTCCCCTCAGCAAAATTCCATTTTGAGCAAATTCATCCTTGCATATTAACAGCACTAAATTCACAAGGGATTTTAACGAATCTTGCTTAACATCCTTTGTGCTTAATACAACAGAATCGCTCACAACCAGTCCATTAATTTCTTCTGATTTTACTTGAAAGTCATGATATACGATTGATGAGAATTTCCCCATAAAACTTCTTGCTTCGTTTTGCGATAGTCCTTTTAATTTATTTTTGAATCCCAAGATGTCTAAAAAAGCAACGTATTTCATATTTGCCTCCATTTTTGTTAACATTATGCAATATCTCTCCATTCCCTTGGAATCAAGTCGTTTGTAAATTAAATATTATCAGTATAGCAAGGCAGAAAACAGCTTGTTAAAAGCAGATTTCCGTCTTACAATTTCAAGTATAGCATATCACATCTTAATTGTTAATAGCTGATTTCGCCGCTTTGTCCCGCTGTCAATCCTGCTCATCAGTTCTTCATACGAATTGATTCCGTTTTCTTTCAGATAAATGACAGACTGCGAAACAGCGTCAAGGTTGTGACGCTCCGCCCATACCTGATAGCCTCTGCCCTTGCCCTCGCGCATCTTCTTCTCAATGTCAATCAGCAGCGCAATCTGTCTGCCCGTGTACTGGCTTCTCGGAATCCGGGGAATATGCACCTGCCTGCCGTCCAGCACATTCCGCAAAGCAGCCGCTGTGTACGCCGAACCCAGAGAATCAAGGCGGATAAAGCGTTTGCCGGATGGCGGCTTCACGCTGATTTGTGCGCCGCACTTCACCCTGCATCCGGCTTCTTCCAGCAGCTGCATGAGCGCGTCAAAACCGTCAGGCTGCATCCGCAGGGCGCTGTCAATCATCATGCGAATCGTGTCTCGGCTGGTGATGCGGGCGCTGCTGCCCTGCCACTTATCGTATGAGATGGTTTTATCCTGCGGATTTTCGACGATGGCGAGCCGATGCTCGCGGCAGAGGCTGTCGCTCAGCTCCGCAACGACTTTGCCGGAGCGAAGCACATCCTTGAATTTGTGGTTGCAGTCCAGCGAAACGGCGCTGAACACAATGTGATTGTGGATGTGCGCATGGTCATCATGCGTCGCCACAAGGAATGCGAAATCCCCGTTCAGCAGCCGGGAAGCCAGCTCATAGCCGATTTTGTTGGCTTCCTCCGGCGTTACTTCTCCCGGCTGGAAGGACTGCCGCACCTGATACGCAATTACTTCATTGCGAATGCGCCGTCCAGTTTTCGCGATATAGGCATTTCGGTTCAGCAGGAACTCTTGCTCAGCGGTTTCGGGCGCACAGGCATAGGCGGAAATCAGTTTGCCCTGCTCAGTCTTGTCCGGGTTCTTCACATAATCCAGCCGTGCTTTCAGGCACTGGGCGATTGTCTTGCCCTTGTTGATGTGCATCGACATGATGCGGGTGGTCGCCATTGTTATCCTCCTGATTGCAGAAAAACGCGCCCCTCCGAAGAGAAGCGCGTTTCATGATTTTTGCGTTTTTATACTATTTCCAGATAAGAATGCGCCAAGATGCGCCGCGAATTTTTGCATTCTGGCTAACACGAATGAAACGCAGCGTAGCAGCGCTACGCTAAGTGGAATGAGTGGACGCCAGAATCAAAAAGGCGCAAGCAGATGGCACAGGCGAATCTGGAAATAGTATTACGCCAGCAGCCGCTCGAAAAAGCCAAGCACTCGGCTGACATTCTCCAAAATCAGATGGGCGATGCCGGGCAGGCCGACAGGACTCACCAGCAGCATCAGCACCGCGAAGGCAATCCCGTTCTGCCAGCTGCCGGTGACAAACGCCATCAGCGACAGGATGCCAAAGAGCGATGCGCTCAGCCCGATGACGGAACCCGCCAGCGAAGTGACGAAGGCAGCGGCGCACAGGATGAGCCTTGCCATCAGGATGACGGGGCACAGGATGATTTTCAAGATTGTCTTGCGCATAGAAGTTCCTCCTTATACTGTGTTCAGCTGGAGCGTGGAAAGCAGCTGGTTCATCATGCCCAGCAACAGATTGACGTTCTCCTGAATTTCGTCAATCTCTGATTCGTAGATGCTGCCGTGTTCGTTGACCCTGCGGGCAATCTGGTTGACGTTGTTCGTTAGATTTGCCAGCAAGCGAATCATTTCGCGAAGCTGCGGCAAATCGAGTTTCAGAACATAGCCGTTCAGCACCATCGCGCGGAGAAACGCCGACATGTTCCGAATTTCCAGCTGCTTCATCTTTGCGTCGATGATGCGTGCTTCCTCTTCCGTCACGGCGAAGTGAAGCATCTTCGACCGCCGCGCGTTCTCCTTCTTCATTCTCTCTCCTGAAACGCCTTTGTGCAAGGCTGTCGAATCGCTTCTTTGATTTTTGCAGCAGGCGGACGTTCGCGTTTCTGCATTTCCTGCCGTGCCAGATTGATGAAGTCATTCAGAATCACCGGATGCGCGGCGACGGCATACGCACTCCAGCGGTCAGGCTCGCGGGGAATCTCCCTTTCGAGCGCCCAGCGCTTGTTTGCATTAGAGAAGCGTCCATCCCAGACCTTTTCCTGCACCGTTGCCGCCAGCACCAGCGTTACCCGCTCGCTGCCGTATTGGTCAAGCACCTCCTTGACACACGCTTCGTCCAAGTGCATCCCGTCGAAATGCTTCGCAATCGCTTCTTCGATGGCGTCTTTGCAGGCGATATTGCGCCGGCGCGCATTCCGATACGCCGCCAGTTCACCGTGCGCGCGGGCATATGCCGCATCGTGCGGATAGACGGCTGTCATTGCAATCGTGTCCATTTCATCCTCCTTTTCGGATTATCGTTCCTGTTCTGCGCTCTTTTCTCGGCTGACAGGGCGCTGATCCATGTTCAATTCTGCATCCAGTTCCGCCAGTCTTGCGCTTTTGCTTTTCAGCTCTTCCTCCTGCGGAAAGGGCTTGCCCAGCTCCGCTTTTGCCGCTGCCATCTGCTGCTTTGTCGCATCAAGGCGCGCTTGCACCTTCGTCATTCGGTCAGGAAGCGTCTGAATCAGGTTCGTTAAGCGGGTGATGTTACCCCTTGCGTCGCTGCCGACTTCCATGACATGCGAAACTGCACTGCGCAGGGTGAGTCTGAATTTATTGGCAAACGAATCGAACTGGACGCTCATGGTCAGCCCGCGATAAGCGCCAAACTCCACCGGATTCACCTGCGCGGCTTCCTTGCACGCGGCAAGAATGGCTTTGCCCGCCGTTTCCTTGTCCTCAATGAAACTTCCGCGAACAGTCAGCCCGCCAAACTCCGCTTCGGGTTCGGGATTCGCCGCCAGCGTTGCCCTATCCTGCGCAAAACCTTCCAGCAGCTGTGCATCCTGTTCCAGCTGCCGCGGAAAAACTTTCAGCAGCTGATCTTCCAGCCGATACTGCTGGCTTTGGTGGTCAGCCTTCATCAACCGCAGACGTGCCACGTCCACATCCAAATCATGAGGTAAGCCAGCATTACTGACTCCCTCCAGAACCGTGCAGGCACCTCTCGGCGCACACGGCTCGCCGTTTACCATCATCTTGCGATTTATTAGACCGGTGAATCATCTCATGGCAGTTCGGACAAACAGCAAGTGTTTTGCGGTGACGTGACCGCATTACCTGTTCCCATTCAGCATTTCCTGTGAGGTCTTTCAACCGCTTAACCTGGTGAATCTCGATATCATCGCAGGTTGTTCCGCATAGTTCGCATGTTTTTGCGCGTAACTTGCAAATCAGGCTGCTGGGCTTTGCATATTTTTTGTAGGTTGCTTGCATGTCAACCTGTCCAAATAGCGGCTCTTTTCGTCTCTCGAATCCTTCGTTGTAGTACACACACTCTTTCGGCCCAGCTTTCGTCATATAAGGGACTGTGAAAATGCCCTTTTTCAGATATCGAGCTTTGATCTTTGAGGTCTTTGTACGATATTTCGCAGCAAAGGTTTTGAGCATGCTATACTTCATCAGGCTTGAGAAATGAGCCATTCTTATGGGATTGCACGCCAGCGAGTAGTAATTAGCCAAGCCTCTTACCTCGCTGTTGTACTTGCTTAGAATCTCAATGTCCGAACGGTTAATGAGTTTCTTCCTGTGGATGGCCTTCCAACGTTCTTTACCATTGGTATCCTTCTTGATACGGATTCCTCCTACTTCCAGCAGCTTCGCCATCGTTTTATCAAATGGCGTATAGAGTTTTACCACCGCTGAGTACACACGGGACTTTGTTCCGTTTTTCAGCTTTTTTGTTTCCTGAGACCGAGACACCTTGATATCATAGCCAAGAAAACGGGCACATTCTGATGTGTGGGTGATTTTCGTCTTTTCTGCTGAGAGAGTTAAACCTAATTTTTCTTTCAAAAATATGGCAAGATCGCCTTTGAGAGCTTCGGCGTCTGCTTTATTCCCAATCATTCCGATGATAAAGTCATCAGCATATCGGATGTATTGCAGACTTTTATATCCCTCATCGAATACTTCGCAATGCGGTAGTTGCCGAGCACTTGCTTTCAACGAACGGATGTGGCGGGCACATTCTCTCTGTTCCTGTTCATTGAGCGTGTCCCAAATCCTTGCATATTTACGTCTCGTTCTTTTGACCAAACCGTTCATACGCTCATATTCGGGGTTTGCTTTTCTGTGTGAGGAACTTCCCCTGTCGAATTGCTTTTTGTACTCCTCAATATGCTTGTCCAGCTCGTTCAAATAGATATTCGCAAGGATTGGACTGATACCTGAGCCCTGCGGTGTGCCTGAATAGGTCATATGGAATTTCCACTGCTCCATATATCCAGCTTTCAGGAACTTCCACATCAGAGCGATGAAGGCTTCATCCTTGATGCGTCGGCGTAAGATATCGATCAGCACATGATGGTCAAAACAATCGAAACAGGCTTTGATGTCGCCTTCCACAAACCATTTCGTCCCAGTGAAAGTGCGCTGCAGATGCAGCAGAGCCGTATGGCAACTTCTACGAGGACGAAAGCCATGTGAGTTTTCTGAAAAGGTAGGTTCATAGATGCTTTCCAGTATCATTCGGACAACTTCCTGCACCAGTTTATCATTGGCCGATGGGATTCCCAGTGGCCGTTTTTTATCACTGTTCTTCTTCGGGATGTATTCCCGACGTGCAGGGTGCGGCTGATAGCTTTTGTCTTTCAGGGATGCAATGATCCCTTCAATCCTTCTGCTGCTCATGCCGTCAATGGTGTTGCCATCCATTCCCGATGTCATACTTCCATCATTAGCGTATACATTCTTGTAGGCCAGAAGATAGAACTCCGGGTTATACAGATTTCGATACAATCTCTCATATCTGTACGTTGGGTCTTTTGCTTTATCGCTTAGACTATTCAATACATCAATCGGATTTCTCATAGTGCCTCACGCACCATCCTTTCTGTTTGTATTAAAAAGGTAAACTGCTCCCCTTCGCCATGTAGGCGGTTTTCCCGCTTCCGTTTTTACGGCCATCTCTGTTAATTCAGAGTCCTCGGACTACTATGGGAGCTGTGTAACCATGCCCCTTACGGGATTTAGGTCATCCCCGGTAGCGTATATCAATATAGCGTTTTGCGTTGTCGGATGCGACTTTCGCCGTTTACTTCTGTCTTGAAGTTACTTTGCTTCGGATATCACATAGCCATCCAAAATGGAAGAACGGCTATCGAAGCACCGTAGGTTTCAGCATCTTTCCTACGGAGGGCAAGATGTCCCCAAGCTCCGGCTATCGTATCAGGCAATCCAGCCTTCATCCTCATACGCAAATTTTCATCCCCATGTCCATCGGTTCTTTGGATGCTGTATATACCGCTGCACACCCATCCTTCCGGATAACAACATGCTACACTCCCCATTGGGTTTCCCCATCCGGATAAGTTGTGGGATGATAGGTTTACTTCTTTCACCTTCCTTTCTTGATATCTTTACCTACCGCTTGCTAAAGGCGGATTTTGATATACACCCTTACGGGCGCACCATTTTCTCCTTGATGCGCGGGTCGCCGGCACACAGCGCCTTGATTTCCGCGTAGGACAGCGCCGTTTCGTCCACGTCATCGCAGGAGCGGACAGGGCTTTTGCTGGTCATAATTTGGCTGATGAACTTCTGCTTGTTCTCCACCGTCTGCCACAGATAAGCGTCAAACGTCGCTTCGGTGACGTAGCGGTAGATGTACACGTCCTTGTTCCGGTTGCCCTGACGAACGATTCGCCCCGCGCGCTGCTCCAAATCCCCCGGCCGCCACGGGCAGTCAAGGTCGTGCGACGCGGCAAGACGATCCTGAACGTTTGTTCCCGCGCCCATTTTCGCCGTGCTGCCCATCAGGACGCGCACCTGCCCGCTGCGTACCTTCGCGAAAAGCTCCTTCTTCCGCACTTCCGTGTTCGCTTCGTGGATAAAGGCAATCTGCTCCTTCGGGATGCCCTGCGCAATCAGTTTAGCACGAATGTCATCATACACGTTGAAGTTCTCGCTGCCCGTTTCGTCCGCCAGAAGCGTATCCGCATCCGCTGCTTCCTTCTCCGAAGCCGCCTTGCCGCGCGGGGTGGACAGGTCGCAGAAAACCAGCTGTGTCAGCTTTTCCGCCGCCCCTTCGCGCCAGATGCGGACAATGTTCCGGACGCAGGCGTTGACCTTGCTGCCCGGATCATCCGGCAGAAACGGATTCATCAGCCGCTGGTCAAGCCCTAACTTCCGCCCGTCGGAGGTGATGCGCAGCATATTGTCCACGCTCGGATCAACCGCACCGCTGTGAACCGCTGCCGCCCGCTCCGAAAGCGCCTGCACCATTTCCTGCTGATAGGCAGACGGCTTCACCACCACTGTTTCGTAGTGCGCGGTCGGTCGGGGCAGATTCAGCTGGTCAGCCGTCTTGATGTCCGCAACTTCCTTGAAAAGATTCATCAGCTCCGGGAGGTTGAAGAACTTTGCAAAGCGCGTCCGCGCCCGATAGCCCGTCCCTTCCGGAGCGAGTTCAATCGCGGTCGTGGTTTCCCCGAAGGTGGAAGCCCACGCATCAAAATGCGACATGCTTTTCTGCTGCAATGTGCCGTACTGCAGATAGCGCTGCATAGTGTACAGCTCCGTCATACTGTTGCTGACGGGCGTACCCGTTGCAAACACAATGCCCTTACCGCCGGTGATTTCGTCCATATATCGGCATTTCAGGAACATATCCGATGATTTCTGCGATTCTGTCTGCGAAAGCCCTGCGACGTTCCGCATTTTTGTATACAAAAATAAATTTTTGAATGAATGTGCCTCGTCCACATAGAGTCTGTCCACCCCCAGTTGCTCGAAGGTGACGACATCATCCTTCCGTTCCTCGGCTTCCAGTTTGGAGAGCCGATTTTCCAGCTGTTTGCGGGTGCGTTCCAGCTGCTTGATGGAAAACTGTTCGCCGCGCTGGTACTTGAGTTCTTCGATACCATGCGTAATGTCATCCAGCTGCTCCCGGAGAAGGCGCTGCTGCCGCTCTTGCGAGACGGGAATCCGCTCAAACTGGCTGTGTCCGATAATCACCGCGTCATAATCGCCTGTCGCAATGCGCGCGCAGAATTTCTGCCGATTGGCGCGCTCAAAGTCCTTTTTCGTAGCAACCAGAATGCTGGCAGAGGGATAGAGGCGGATGAACTCGGATGCCCACTGCTCGGTCAAATGATTGGGGACGACAAAAAGCGGCTTCTGGCAAAGCCCAAGCCGCTTGGATTCCATCGCTGCTGCCACCATTTCAAACGTTTTCCCTGCCCCCACTTCGTGTGCCAGCAGCGTATTGCCGCCGTACAGAATGTGTGCAACAGCGTTCCGTTGATGCTCGCGAAGCTGAATTTCCGGGGTCATGCCGCCGAAGGTGATGTGCCGCCCGTCGTACTCACGGGGGCGGGTGGCATTGAACAGCTCATTGTACTGCGCCACCAGCGTTTCGCGCCGGTTCGGTTCTTTCCAAATCCACTCGCGGAACGCCGCCTTGATGGCCTGCTGCTTCTGCTGCGCCAGCGTCGTTTCCTTCTGGTTGAGGACGCGCCGCTCCTTTCCATCCGGGTCAGTGACCATATCATAGATGCGGACATCCCGAAGATTCAGCGTGTCCTCCAGAATCCGATAGGCGTTTGCCCGCCTTGTGCCATACGTCACATACGCGCTCACATTGCTCTCGGATACCGCAGATTTCCCCGAAATGTTCCATTCCGCCGTATATTCAGAATAGTTCACATGAATCACCCGATGCAGATACATCGGCGGAGCGAAGGTTTCGAGCATGAAGTCCTGAATCACCGACTTGTCCAGCCACGTTGCCCCCAGCCGCACGTCGATTTCGGAAGCATCCAAATCCTTGGGCTGCGCGGCTTTCAGAGCGGTTACGTTCGGAAGATACAGGGGATTTTGCGCTGCTGCCTGCATCGCCTCCCGCAGTTTCTGCCGCACATTGCCCGACAGATATTCGTCGGCAGTCACATAAATGTCTTGATTCGGAACCGGGAAAATAACGCCGTTCAATTCCTTGGTCAGCTGTTCCGGCTCAATGCCCGTCAGCTGCGCCATGTAGGGCAGGTCAACCCGCGCTTTCTCCGCAATGGAGACGGCCAGCGCTTCCGCCGCTGTATCGACGTGCGTAATGGTCGTCTGCTGGCGAATTGTCCGCTTGGTGAACATATCCGCCTTGCGTGCCAATCCGCCCTGCTCATTGAGGACTTCCAGCGAGCAGAGCAGATAATAGGAAGAATCGCTCGAAAACGCGTTGGCATTGCTGCGGGCGTTGATGAGCCCGTACTTTGCCGTAAACGCATCATACCGCTGATTCAGCCGTGCCTGCATCGGCGCAAGGGCGGCATCATCCGCATTGTCCAGCTGCGCCTGAATGAGGTCGTTCACCTGCTGCCGGAGGTCAATCATACCGCGGATGCGCTCCAGTGCAGGCAAGGGCAATTTCTGCCTGACCATAGCAGAGTTGGTGCGGTAATATACCTCGCCATCCACCATTGTGAAGGCGTAATTTTTCACATTGGGGTCAGCTGGAATCGTGTCTGCCGCCGCTTCACCTTCCAGCTCATTCGGCAGTTCTGCTGCCTGATATTCTCCGCGGATATGCTGCACCGCCTCGGTCAGCTGCTCGGAAAGCACTGCACCTTCCAGCGGGATGCACGCGGTTTCATTCTCGTTGCCGTAAAGATTGGGTTCACGCACCATTGTCCCCAGCATCATTTCGGGATGCGCCGCGAAATAGCTGTTGACCGGAATGCCGTCTGCCGTCTGTCCCAGATGCACCCAAGCGGGTTCGACCGCCAGCGGGCGCTCGCGTTTCTGCAAAAAGAGGATGTCCGACGTGACTTCCGTGCCGGCATTCGCCTTGAACGCTGTGTTCGGCAGCCGAATCGCGCCTAACAGTTCGGCGCGCTCTGCAATGTACCGGCGCACTGCCGGATTCTGCTTGTCCATCGTCCCCTTGGAAGTGATGTAGGCAATTACGCCGCCGGGACGCACCTGTTCCAGCGTTTTCGATAGCGATAGGTAAGGTCTGAGCGGTGCGTCAGCACCGCTTTCCACCTTTTCCCCCGCTCCACACCGTGCGTGCGACTTTCACCGCACACGGCGTTCCACCGTTTATGATTCGGTATTAACTAAAGTAAACTTACAATGTTCGAGCAGTAAAGAAACTCATTTTAATATTAGATAGCTTGCAAATTTGCCAGTTGGCGTAGCTTGTTCAGCTTTGCCTTCTGTTTGTAGGTGAGTTGCAGTTGTGAAAGGTAAGCTTTGATTGTTGTTTCTTTTGTTGCGTGTAGCAATCGGTGTATATCCTTGTGCAAAATAATCAAGTTTTCGTATCTATCATTTCCACCTTGACTGACAGGCTTTTTGTGGTGACAATGAATTTCATGCAACGCCAGTATTTGTCCTGTTATTGCACATTTTCCGTATTGTGCCACATAGAGAGAAATTCGGTTATCCATATACTCAACACTTCTACCAACTTCCTTTGTTCTCATAAGTAGGAGCATAGTATTGGTGTCTATGCCAAGATTTTTATGAATTTTCTGTCTACCCTCTGGGGTGTATTTACACACCGATTTTTTCTTCCACATGGGATTCTTGTGCTTGATATATCCCACAGGAACCAAAGGCTTTCCGCTGTAAAAACGGATTTGTTTGCTTTTTCCGTATTTCTTTTCAATGAACGAAAACCCTTTGTAATCTCCCTTTGTGGAAAGTGCCTTTCGCTTTAATTGGCTTAATTTCACAACATCAACTTCTCGTCCCATGTCTGCAAAATCCGAACTTACACAGGTCGCAATCTGAAAATAGTTGTGCATACCCATAATCATAGCGTTGTACTCATTGATGAGGGTTACTCGTTCCTCATCGTTTTTGGGATGTGCTATCTTTTTGATTTGACCTTTCAGCTTGTCCGTTTCTCGCCTTTTTGCCTTATCACAGATATGTGATTTGACAACATAGGACGCACCTTTTTTCATAAGAGTGAGTTTAAAACCCAGAAATTCCGAATAGCCCTTTTTCAAATTTACGATTTTAGATTTTTCTTCACTTACCTCTAACTTCAAACGGTCATGAAGCCACGCTTTTGTTGCTTCATACGCTCTTTTTGCGTCCTTTCGGTTTGAGCAGAATATCTTAAAATCGTCTGCATACCTAACCATGTGCATTTCTTTTAGACCAGACTTGCGGAATGCGTCATAGGCTCGACCTCTGTGAGTAGCACCTGTTTTTGTGATATGGTCACGAATATTGTGAGCAGGTTGCTTTTCCCACTGGCTCGCTATCCACCAATCCAATTCATTCAGAACAATATTAGAAAGAAGTGGTGATAGGATTCCACCTTGCGGTGTTCCTTTTTGCGGATAAATTGTTTCTCCATTGGGTAAAACAATCGGAGCCTTCAGCATTTCTTTTATTACACATAGCAATTTCTTATCCTGTATCCCCATATTCCACATCTGTTTCATCAGCTTGCTGTGACTGACATTATCAAAGAAGCCTTTAATATCAATGTCCACAACATAGTGCAGGTGTGATTTTTGCATAAACGCATAGGCTTGTGCGATAGCGTGTTCTGCCGACCTGTTAGGTCGAAATCCGTTACTTCTGTCACTAAATTTAGCTTCACAGATAGGTTCAAGAATTTGGAGAATACATTGTTGGACTATCCTATCCCATATTGCAGGGATACCCAGCGGTCTTAGCTTTCCGTTGGGCTTTGGAATTTCAACTCTCCTAACTGCTTTGGGTTTATACCATTGGAGTTTCTTTCTCACAATTTCAACAAACCTCGTTTCGGGTATCTTTTCAATATCCTTAATCGTCAGTTTGTCTACTCCGCTTGTATTGCTTCCAGAATTGCGTTTAATGTTACGATATGCAAGGCGAATATTTTCCTCGCTCTCGATAAGCTGCATAAGATTATTGAAAATCTTTCTTCGTCCACTATCCGCATACAACATATCAAGCGTATCTTGCAGGTCGTAATACTCCAAATAGCGTAGTTTTGAGTTCTTTTTCTGCTTCGTAGTTGTCACAGGCATCTCCTCCTTTCGGATTTGATTTTCTTTGTCATACTCGAAGCTGTGAATGTTTACTTTGTTATTATTTGAAAATCATAAACGGCTAATGGCTGTTCCTCCGTTTACATTACAGAAACATCAACGGTCGTGCCATCGCTCTCACAGAAAACTCACGCAGTTATGATTTCCTGCGTTTACTAACCATTGGTTAGCTTTTCTGCTTTCCTCGTTCCAACAATTCTATCTATACATATATCCGTAGGTGTCCTCTCTAAGCCTGTATGCTTGATACCGCCTGTAACGGCATAGGGAATTTCATATCTTCGATTTTTACTTTTCCCCACATACTATCCGTTTGGATAACTGCACATTTCTATACAGCCTACTTATAGACCCTTACATTCGAGGATTCGTCAGACTTTTTACGGTCATTCTCACCATAGATATTTTGTAGACCTCCGGCATACAGGCTACACCATCCACCGCTGGACAGCTTTCGTTGCGGTGTTCACACAGCCGCAAGACGGTAGCTCTCTGCCGACTTCACCGAGCTTCTGAACATCTGCCTTTTGAGCAGAGCCAGTCGGAGTATTAAGGATGGCGTTTCAGGGCGTTACCCCATCATTCCACCAATCGAATTGTTAGTTTGCAAATATTCTGGTTCACCTGCCTTTCAAAATTTGCACCTAAGCTTTTCACTTAGGAACGAGTCGCACCAAAAAAGTAATCGTGAATCAGAAAATTGTGGCGGGCAAAGTCTTTGTCCTGCACCTGATACGCCCCGAACGGCACATTGCCGATGGCAAGGTCAAAGAAATCCCTGCGGTCAGTCGTTTCAAAGCCTGCAATGGTGATGTGCGCCTTGGGATACAGCTGCTGGGCAATGCGTCCCGTGATGCTGTCCAGCTCCACCCCGTACAGGCGGCTTTCCCTCATGCTCTCCGGCAGCATCCCGAAGAAATTGCCCACGCCGCAGCTGGGTTCCAGCACATTGCCCGACCGGAAGCCCAGCTGTTCCACCGCCGCATAAATGGCACGGATGACAAGCGGGCTGGTATAATGCGCGTTCAGGGTGGATGCACGGGCGGCTTCGTATTCTTCCTGTGTCAGCAGGGATTTCAGCGCGCTGTATTCGCTTCGCCACGCCTCGTTGCGCTCGTCAAAGGCTTGCGGCAAGCCGCCCCAGCCCACATAGCGGGACAGCACTTCCTGTTCCTGCGGCGACGCCGGGCGATGCTCGCTTTCGACCATCTTCAGCACGGAAATGGCTTCGATGTTCGCGCTGAATTTCGCCTTTGCGCTGCCTTCTCCCAAATGTTCATCCGTAATGCGGAAGTTTTCTGCCGCTGGCGGTTCGGGCGCTGGTTCGCGCTGTTCGGATGCGCTGGCGGACAAATCAAGCACGATATTCCGCAGCGCGGTTTCTGCTGCTGGCAGGAAATGTGCATTCCGTTCGTCCGCTGCCAGCAGCCGCTCGAAGCGCGGCAGACTTTCCGCCCGGAAAATGGGATAGCGCTGTGACGGGTCGCGCAGCTGAACGCTGAACGCGCTTTTTGCCTCGATCACAAAGGGCGTGCCGTCCAGATAGACCGTATCGCCAACCGCATAGGCAGCCGTTTCGGATGATGCTGGATTTTCAGCGGCATCAGCAGACGCGGCGCTTTCTTCGGCAGAAACAGGTTCGTCTGCTTCTTCGCCTTGCTCCGCCCGATTTTCCTCGTTCGCATCCGGCGCTGTTTCCTTTGGGAGGGCACCTTCGGCAGCTTCCTGCCTGCCAAAATCGGCCATTGCATCCTTCGTCAGATACTGCCCCTGGCGAATCAGCGTGTCAATGCGCGCCGCCGCCTTCGTCCACTGCATTTTGACAGGCGTGCAGGCGTTTTTTTGCAGCACAATGCCCTTGCTGTCATGCGCTTCATTGCTGCCATCCGCACCGGATACCGCAGGAGTACGCCCGCCTATGCCATACTCGTCTTTGAGGAAATTTGCTTTTTCGGTCATCGAGCGTGCAGGCGTTTCGGTGAAATACTGGTAGATGCGCCGTTTGCCGCCCGACATATTGCCGCCGCTGCTGAGGGTATCGTCGATTTCATCCTCCGTGATGAAGCCGTCCGGTTTGGGAACTTGGGCAAGCAGGGAGTCATAGTCGCGCCGCGGAAACGCCAGCTCTTTGAGCGTGTTCAAGATCGTCTCCGGGTTGTGGAAGGGGAATCGCAGGAGGTTCCGATTTTCCCGCGCATCTTCCGCAAACTGCACTGCTTCTGCTGTCAGCCTTGACAGAAATTCCGGGTTGGCAAGCTGCTCCGTCAGCCGCGCTGTTTCTTCGGGGAAGCTGCTTCCGCGAATACTCTTCATGGAGGGAAAATAGCCTTTGCCGTCCTCCGCCATGTCGTGGTACATGTACCAAAGCCCCTGCGCTGCCATTGTCCGCTCATGCACCGGGGTCTGTGCCAGCTCCATCATCCCCAGAAATTCGCCGGATTCCAGCAGCTCCCCGATGCGCCGTGCGGCATCCGCCCATGCAATCCGCTGCGCATTCGGCACATCGCGGGCGCTTTTCCCGCTTGCAACCCGAATGCCGGTTGCGTCGTACCACGCGCTGTACGGCTTGCCCATGTACATCATGCCGAATCCGCCGCGATAAATCCGCGGAAGGCGCTGGGCAATGGTTTCAGTCGGAAGCTGCTTGGCAAAGTCCGCCGCGACTTTCATCCGATGGTCTGTCGTATTGCTGCCGCTGCGCAGAAATTCATCCACCACTTCCTGCGGCACAGAAAAAGCGAAGGGTGCTTGCGCACTCTCCGCCTCAAAATTGTCCACCAGCTGAATCTGCTCGTTTTCTGTCGGCAGGAAAAAACTCATCTGCTCCAGCTGCGGCGTATAACCGCTTAGCTGTAAATCAGCTCCGAAAGAATCATTTCCTCCGCCTGATGTTTCAGGCTGTTCATCTGCCCCGCCCAGCGCATCGGGTTCTCCGCCTTCATGTCCTCGGTCACGCCGCTCTGCTTCGGCAGGATTTGCATCAGGCGGTTCAGCCGATTCTGCGCGCTCTGCTCGATTTCGTGCAGGTGCATCATCAGGCGGCCGCTCAGGAGCAGCCGCGTATACAGCCCCGGACGCTCGCTCGCCAGATACTGCTGGCGCATCATCCCGTACTTGCCCAGCGGCTGCTGTTCCTCTTCGGTCAGTTCCATTTCCGGCAGCAGGCAATCCCCGTGCTGTGTGTACTTCAGTTCGCTCATGTTCCATGCTCCTTTCCGCATTTCGGACAGTTCTTTCTATCTGGCGGAGCACCTGCTCGGCAATCGTGCGGACTGCCGTGCCCAGTTCCGCCGCGGCTGCGGGCGTGTTCCAGTCCATGACCTCTTGAAAATCCTCCCGCAGAAGCTCCGGTTCCAGTCCGCATCGGGTCTGGATGACAGCCGAGATGCTTGCCGCCGCTGCTTTTCGGAAGGATGCCCCCGCCGCAAAATCATCGTACTCCGATAATGCCGAATCGTCAACACTGTCGAGGATGTCGCGGCGGTGTTCGTTCCAGTAGGCAAGCGCTTGACGCTCGGCAAGCTGTTCAATCTGCTGGACAAGACGCATCGACGCATCCGCAGAAAATTCTTCTGCCAGCATCTTGCGGACAGCCGGTTCTGCTGCTTCCGTCAGCTGCCACACGTCTACATTCCGCGAATCTGCCCGCGTCCCCGTGTCCGACACGTCAAAGACATATCGGATGCGCATCCCGTTGGCGGTGGGGTTCAGCAGGGCAATGCCCTTTGCGCCGCGCCGAATGTAGCGGTGCATAGTGCCGTTCCAGAGCTCATACGCGGCACAGGCGCTTGCATCCGGGCGCTGCGCATAAATCATCAGCTGGTCGTGATAGGGATATTTATAGAGCCTTGATGCCGTGGTCAGGAACGACAACCAGTCAAGGTAATTGCCTGTGATTTTCAGCGATGTTTCGTCCGCCAGCTGCACATAGGCTTGTACTTTTGTCTGCATGTTTTTCTCCTCTGCGTCAGTCCGCGTCGGCTGCATACCACAGCGCGTAGGCGACAAGGTCGGTCAGCGTCCAGTCGGCGGGCATTACGCAGTCAGCAAAATAGGCGCAGTCGAGGCTTCCGGCTTGGAAGCTGCGTTCGTCCTGCTCTATCAGGCTGCAGCGCTCGTCCGTTTCCGTGCAGAATCCCTGCCGGCAGCGCGGGCATTCCTGCTGTGCAAGCAGTCCGATGCAGTCCACCATCTGCGCGGTCATCAGGAATCGGGCAGCAGCTGCGAGAGGGCATGAAGCAGCGCGCAGAGCGCTGTTTGCTCGTCCTCCGGCACGGACTGCGCACGATGCTCCGGATAATCCGCAGGGTGTTCGCCGCCGTGCATCAGGAGTTCCTCAACGGAAACATGGAAGGCGCGCGCAAGGCGGAGAATCGTGCCCGCCTTGCAGTTCTCCAGCCGCACGCTGCCGCTGAGCAAATCGCGCAGGGTAGTTTCCGGGATGCCGCTCTTCCGGGAAAGTTCCGCCTTGGTCAGGCGCTGGGAACGCATCAGCTGATTTAGGTACATCATTGTTTTTATCGCTCCATTTCGTTCTTTTTGTTTTGGTGGGATGAGTGCTTCGGCACAGGAAATGAACAGGTGGATAATCTGTAAGTGACTTTTCTGCGTCGAAGATGAAGTTTTTCAGTTATAACTGAAAAAATCTTTTGATTCTGCTTGATTTTTCTTCGCAGATGTGCCATACTATGTGTATCATCGAAGGGAGGCTGTGCCGCATGATTCAGCGGGAAATGTACATGAAGCGTATCCGTCCGTTTATCGGAACAGATTTGGTGAAGGTGATGACCGGCATCCGGCGCTGCGGCAAGTCCGTCATGCTGAATCTCATCCAGGACGAGCTGAAAGCGTCGGGCATTCAGGATGCACAGATGATTTCGTTTAACTTCGAGGTCATGAGCAATGCGCACCTCTGCACGGCACAGGTGCTGCACGACGAGGTGCTGAAACGGGCAGCTGCCATCGCGGGCAAAGTCTATCTGTTTTTTGATGAGATTCAGGAAGTTGCGCAGTGGGAAAAAGCCGTCAACTCCTTCCGCATTGAGCTGGACTGCGACATTTACATCACCGGTTCCAACGCCAAGCTGCTGTCCGGCGAACTGGCGACCGTGCTGGGCGGGCGCTATGTGGAATTTACCATTTACCCCTTCTCTTTTGCTGAATTTCTCGAACTCTACCGAACGGTTGAACCCGGTGCATCCGACGCGGCAGCTTTTCAGCAGTACCTGACGCTGGGCGGGATGCCCTACCTTGCCAATCTCCGCTATGCGCCCGAACCATGCAGGCAGTATCTGCATGACATCTACAACTCCGTTGTTCTCAACGATGTGGTCAGGCGCAACAAAATCCGCGATGTGGATTTGCTTGCCCGCATTGTGGCGTATGTCATCGGCAATATCGGCACAACGTTCGCATCCACATCCATTGCGAAATTTCTGAAAAGCGAACACCGCACGGTTGCGCCCGAAACGGTGCTGAATTACATCAAATACTGCGCCGAAGCGTACCTGTTTTATCAGGTCAATCGGGAGGATTTGCAGGGCAAGCAGATTCTCGCGACGAACGAGAAATACTATATGGCAGACCACGGCTTGCGGGAAGCGGTGTTCGGCGGGAACATGAAGGACATCAACCTCATTCTTGAAAACATCGTCTACATGGAGCTGCTGCGCCGCGGCTACACCGTCACCGTCGGTAAAATCGGCAGCCGGGAGATTGATTTCGTCGGGCAGAAGCAGCACGAAAAGCTCTATGTGCAGGTATGCTATCTGCTGGCTTCCGAAGAGACGATTCAGCGGGAATTTGGCGTTTACGCTTCCGTGCCGGACAACTTTCCCAAATATGTGGTGTCGATGGACGAGCTTGACATGAGCCGCGACGGCATCAAGCACCGAAACATCCGCGACTTTTTGACGCAGCCTGAATGGAATTGAACCCAGCCGCCCTTCCGGAAAAATCGGGAGGGCGGCTGGCATTTGGGAGAAATCACGCCTCCTTTATTCCAGTACCATGCTGCTTTCCTTTGTGCCGTCGGAGAGAATCAGTGCGTACTTATATCCGCCATCCGCCGTCATCTGGCGGCAAATCCGCAGCCCATACTGTTCCGCAGCGCTGCCGCGCGAAAGCGTCAGTTCAAACTCCGACTCGTTCCAGTAGCGTTCGCGGCGGGTATCGTATTCCTGAATCTCCCATGTACCGCAGAAATCAGCGCGCGTCCCATCTGCCAGCACTGCGCAGCCCGTCATGCTGCCATCCGCAAGGAAGGTCATCTGTTCCGCATCCACGGAGCTGCCCGCATACAGCTTCCAGCTGCCGAGGATGGCGCGGTTCGCCTCGCGGGTATCGGTGACTGTCCCCAGCAGACAGTCGGTGGGGACGAACCCGCGGAAGCGGCTCTTGCCCGTACCCGCTTCGATGTACGTCCAGTCGCCCATGCTCGCCAGCGCCGTTACGCTGGTGTTTTCCGTCAGGCGGGTCAGCGGCGTCTGGCTCATCAGCGGGTCATCCGTTACGGAAACGTCATAGCTGACGATGGCGGGCACGGCTTCCAGCGCCAGCGCGGGAACAGCAGCATCTTGAGGCAGTGCATTCTTGTCAATATACCCGATGCGGCAGTGCTCCGGGGTGATGGCATACTGCACCAGCAGCCAGTCGCCTTCCGCGCCGAACACCTGAATCCAGCCGTTGGTGCTGACCCGCGCGCGTCCTTTCGCACCGCGGATGCTTCTGCTGTCCGGTGCGGAATACACCGCATAGGTTTGCCCCGGCGTAAACGACATTACCTCAGCATTCAGCGTTCCCTGCGGAATGTCCGGTGCGCTGGCAGTATCCGCCAAGGCAGCAGCAAAACAGGTCAGCAGCGCAAGCAGGAGCGCCATGAGTTTCTTCATCTTCATCATCCTTTCATCAGTCAAAGCGCGGGCGCAGGATTGCCCTGCCATCCTTGCCGAAATCAAGATGCAGCACGGCATCATAGCGGGCGTTGGTGCGGGTGGAGTGCAAACCGGTTTTGCGGACAGCCCCCTTTGTCAGCAGTGTCTTTGCTTCAGCGGCGGTCAGGGGCGTTTCCGCATGGGCAAGGATACCGCCCTTTTTCCAGAGTGCGAATCCGCAGATACGGTTTTCGCACAGATACCCTTGGGGATGCTCCGTGATCGCCGCACCGCATTTCGGGCAGCTGCCGATTTTCTCCCGGAGCGGCGGAAACAGCGTCTCCGCATGTTCAGCGCGCTGCGGATTCACCATCAGCTCTTTGACAAAAGCCTGAATATCCCGCATGAAATCTTCGGGCTTCTCTACGCCCTGTTCAATTTGCTGCAAGCGCTGCTCCCATGCAGATGTCAGCAGGGGTGAACGCAGACTTTCCGGCAGAACCGCGGCAAGGGCTTTCCCCTTGGTCGTCGGCACAAGCACCTTCTTCCGCTTTTCCCCGATGCGCTCAATCAGCTTCGTTTCAATCAGCTTCTCCAAAATGGCGGCACGGGTGGCAGGTGTGCCGATGCCTTTCCGCTCCGCATTTTCGGGCATGTCCGCTGCACCGGCGGTTTCCATTGCGTGCAGCAGCGTGCCTTCGGTGTGATGCGGCGGCGGGGTGGTCTTGCCTTCCTCAATGGATACGCGACGAATCGGCAGTTTCGTGCCTTCTGCAAGGTCAGCCGAGATGACGTTTTCCTGCATCTTCTCCTCTTCGTTCATCCGTCCGCCAAGGCTTCCGCGGAAGGTGTACCAAATGTGCTTCCACCCCATCTGGATAATCCGTCTGCCCTTTGCAGAAAATTCATGCGCACCGCACAGCAGCGTGACGGTTGTTTCTTCATATGCGAAAGGTTCTTCCAGCGCGCACAGCAGCCGGGTGCAGACGAGGTGAAGCAAGTCGCGTTCGCCCGTCGTCAGGGCATTGATGCGCTGCGCCTGAGCGGGCATTGCGGCGGTTGGAATGATGGCGGGGTGGTCGCTGACTTTGCTGTCATCCACAACCCGTTCGGGATGCGGGTGCAGTTCCAAGGCGGATGCGAACGGCAGCGCACGGCACACGCGGGCAGCCAGTTCCGGCAGTTTCTCCTGCATGTCCTGCGTCAGATACCGGCTGTCCGTGCGCGGGTAGGTCAGCAGCTGCTTCTCGTACAGGCTCTGGGCGTAATCCAGCGTCTGCTGGGCAGTGAAGCCGAACAGCCGGTTGGCCTCCTGCTGAAGCGTGGTCAAATCATACAGCAGCGGCGGATGCTCGCTGCGCTGCCTGCGCGCAATCTTCTTCACCACTGCATACGGCGCTTGATTGCAGCATTCCAGCAGAGTGCGCGCTTCGGTCAGGTCATCCATGCGTTCCGACTTTGCGGCAAGCGGGTCAGTTTCCAGCTTTACGGCAAAGAACGGCGTGGGGTGAAAGTCAGCAATCGCCGCTTCCCGCTGCACCAGCATCGCCAGCGCCGGGCTCATGACGCGCCCCGTCGGAAGCGGCCGCCCATACAGCAGCGAATACAGGCGCGTGGCGTTGATGCCAATCAGCCAATCCGCCTGTGCGCGGCACAGCGCTGCCCGATAAAGATTATCATAGTCGCGCATGGGCTTCATCCGGCAAAGGGCTTGGCGAATCGCACTTTCTTCTGTTGAGGAAATCCAGAGGCGGCGCACCTCCTTCCGGCAGTCTGCCATTGCATAGACCAGCCGGAAAATCAGCTCACCTTCGCGTCCTGCATCGGTCGCGCAGACAAGGCTCGTCACGCGGCTGTCATTCATCAGACGGCGGAGAAGGTCAAACTGCTTTTTCGTCTCCGCGACGACGGTGTACTGCCACTTTTCGGGCAGAATGGGCAAATCGCTGTAACGCCAGCGCTGATAATCGCTGCGGTACGCTTCCGGCATCGCCAGCGCCACCAGATGCCCGATGCACCAGCTGACCATCCTGCCGTTTCCCTCCCAATAGCCGTCTCTTCGCTCGTTTGCGCCGATGGCGCTGGCAATGGTGCGCCCCACGCTGGGCTTTTCTGCGATATACAACTCCATGCGGCTCCTCCTTATTCAGCACTTTCGTCGTCGTCATCCAGCATAAAATCGTTGTCTGCCCGATGCCGCGCGCTGGTTTGGCGGTACTTCACCAGCACAAAAGCGCCCGCGCCGCCCAGCAGCAGGATAGCGCCCAGCGCAAGCACTGCCGTCATTCGATCGGGGCTGCCCGCCTTTTCCGGCACAGCTGGCACGGCAGTTGGCATCGGTACGGTCGTGGGAACAGGCGTTACATAGATGATTTCGGGCGACGGGGTCGGCAGTTCTTCCTTCTCTTCATCGGACAGCAGCGCCAGCAAATCGCGCTCGTCCACCAAATTAAGGAAGTATGTCTCGTACATTTCCGCAGCTTCGTCAATGGGCTTGTCGTAGTCGATAACGAGGTAGAAGGTGCTGCCGTTTTTGCTTTGCAGGGTGATAAACTGTTTGTTGGTCGCAGCGCTGTACAGCACATCCAGCGTATGGGCATTGCCGTCCGCCTTGTAGGGCATTCCCGGCCCGATAGGAACGTACTGGATGATTGGTGTCGGGGACGGCACTTGCGTCGGCGCTGCTGTCGGCGCAGTTTCTTCGTTGACGTAAATCAGCGAGCCGCCCAGCCCGTTCGGACGCTTCGTTGCCGTCGGCTGGACGATGATTTCCGCCGTAGAATTGGGGTGTTTCGTCGGTTTCGGCGAATTGGTCGCTGCAGCCGTCACCCGCGAGTTATCTTCGTAGCAGGGATTATTGAGCAGCACAGGCTCAGAGAAGTTCCCGGCATAGTCGAAAGCGCGGATGGACAGCGTGTCGTACCGCGCCAGCGTATCATCCAGCGCAATCCGGATGAGGCTCCCAGCCTGCTCGGTGAAAAGCATGCTGTTGACCTGCACACCTGCCACGCCGGAGAGGTCGTCCTGCACTTCTACCTGCAAGGTCGTCCCGCTGATGCTTGCTTTCACGGTCGGTGCGCTTCGGTCAATGACAGCGACGCGGGTGCTTTCTTCAAACGTATGCCCGTGCGGGTCGGTGATGCGAAAGGTAAACGTACCGTTCTCATGCACCGCGATTTCCGCTTTGCCCTTGTCAAACAGCTGCTCGCAGTCCGTCCAGTCGCCGTCGTTCATCCGGTACGCCATTTGGTACCAGCCAAGATTCTGCTCGTCCTTCACGTTCACCGTGATGATGGCGCTGTTGCTGCGGTTCCAGCCGCCGGGGGCTGTCAGCACAATGCGGTATGGAGCGCATTCTTCCTGCGCCGGCGCGCTTTCCGCCCGCGCAAGATGCAGGCTCGCCGCCAGCAGCATCAGCAGGCAGAGGACAGCAATCCATTGTTTCAATTTTCGCTTCATTCATTTTCTCCTTCGGGCAATTGGGGTGCAGCGGGGATTTCAGGGGCATTGTCCTGCGTGCCGAATTTCGTGCGGAGGAACGCCGAGAGCATTTCCGGTGTCAGCGCATACAGCTCGCAGGTGGCATTGATGGCGGTGCGGTCTGCTTCTTTCACGCGCGCACGCAGTTGATTGACCTCTTCGGTTAATCGGCGCAGCTCATTTTCCTTCTTATCCAGCAGGGCATGGAGCTTGATGCGGTCTGCGGGGTAGCGTTTCTTGGGCTCACTCATCCGGCTGCACTCCCTGCTGGACGGGCAGTCTGCCAAAGGCATAGATTTTCTTCGCCCATTTGTCGCTCTGCAAATCCGCAAAACCAACCGGGTCGCCCGCGTGAAGCATCATGTTATTGCCGACATAAATGCCCACATGGGTGATGCCCTTCACGTCTGCACCCATCGTTTTCGTGAAGAATACCAAGTCGCCGGGGCGCGCCTCGTCCCGGCTGACATCCGTGCAGAGCGAATACAGCCCTTTTGCACCCAGCCGCCCGGTATCATAGACCCCCGATTGGCGGAATACCCAGCACACGAAGCCGGAGCAGTCAAACCCGGTGGACGGCTTGCTGCCGCCGTATACATACGGATAGCCGATGTACTTTTCCGCTTCCACCATCAGCGCCAGAAAGTTTTCGTCCGCCCGGAGCAGCGTTTCCGGGATGGTGTAGCGCACCAGCTTGTTTTTCGACTTGACTCCAGCGATTTTCACATTGCTTTTGCCCTCCGAGGTGATGACGGGAATGTCCGATTCCAGCGCAGGATATTCGGTGCTGTCCGCCGTCTCACTGACAATCATCGGGGATACCGCTTCTTCTGCCCGCGCCGGAATCAGCACGGACAGCAGAATCAGCATCAGCATCGCAAGCAGCACCTGCTTGGCAATATCCATTGCTTCTTCTGCGGGAATCGAACGGTTCATGTTTCTCTGCATATTGTTCTCCTTTCAAATATGGATAAAAAGTGGATCGAGTAGGAGTCTCCCCTAAATAAATAGTAGAGCCGACCTCTCACACCACCGTACGTACCGATCGGTACACGGCGGTTCAATCGCATGAGTGCAAGGACTCGTAGCAGTTGAGGATAC
>ERZ825324.1794-NODE-1794-length-24562-cov-3.654507_pt1 | contig 24562 bp, 13 predicted proteins | sample MGYA00519859_ERZ825324 | MGnify/ENA primary metagenome ERZ825324 (study PRJEB31778, sample SAMEA3449198) | human gut metagenome | biome: human gut; feature: human-associated habitat; material: faeces | place: United Kingdom | collected 2010/2012 ... | reverse complement strand
ATCCTTCTACCGGCTGTGTATGGTCACTGTGTACCAGCTTCATGATATCGTCATTCAATCCAAAATACAGATGCTCATAAAACGTTCCTTTGTAGGACGCTCCCATATCATCCCAGGTGCTGTCAATCTGATACCATTTTCCATCCAGCTGCGCCGCTGTCCACACATGTCCATTTCCGGCGATCCGTCCCGTTGGAATACCGACCTTATTTAAAAGCATCACATAGGCTCTGTGATATGACTCACAGGTTCCCTTTCCGCGCGCCAGAACGCCCTCTGCCGCACAATAGCTGTACGTATAGTCGTAATCCGCGTGATCTAAAATCCAGTCATGCAGCCAGACCGCCTTATCAAAATCGGTCGAGCAGCTCTTCTCACATTCGCCCGCAACATTTGCCACGAGTTCTTCCACCGATGGATAATTCGGATCGTTAATTACGATGGGGTACTCCAGCAGCCCTGTCGTCTTGGTCTGGTATGGTGTCGATCCCATATCCATGACACCAAACCGGATATAATACGTACCTGACGCATAAAAGGTGAATTTGAACTCATCGCTATCTCCGTAGACACTGTTTGACCCATAGCTGATATCATAGACAAAATTCTGCTGCGCATCCGTCAGCGAAGCAATCCGGTATTTGTAAGTACCGCTCCCGCCGGTCGCCAGAAGCTTAAATGTCACCTCTTCCCCGCACTTGATGTCTGATGGATAAGATACCGTTAAATTCAGCGTGTCTGCCGCTTTTAATTCCTCAGATACCACTTCCTCTGCCATTACCGGCATACGGTTTCCGAGTGCCAGCACCATAGCGCACAATACTGTGCCAATTATCATTCTTATTTTTCTCATTTTGTACCTCAAAAGGGAATTCCGCCCGGAATTCCCCCCTTTCTTTTTTTATTGTTTACCAGTCTCCAAGAAAATTCTGGCAGTAATTCGTACCGTAAGCTCCCCCTGTCGCATAGCCGGTCGCAAGATACTCATACGATTCCTCCAGAATATTTCCTCTGTGTGTCTCAGAATTCATCCATGCATTTACCACCTGGGGCGCTCCGCTCTGTCCTCCCGCAATATTTTCACCGGCAGTACAATAATCCAGCCCCGCCTCCTCATAAAGTGAAAAACAATTTTCGCCATTGGGACGTATGTGACTGAAATAATCCACAATTTCCCCGGCACGCACCTGTGCTACCTGCTCCCACAGATCCTCTCTGGTCATAAGCTTTTCCAGACCATTGTTCTGACGCTGCTCGTTGCAAAGTGCCAGAATCTGAATATTCATCTGCCAGGCATCCGTAGCATCCGGTGTCTCAATTGCATTTCCAATATTGATTCCTGACGCAGCGCAACGCCTTAAAAACTCTGTGCTGAATAAAAATCCATTAAATACATACTCTCTGGTATTCGTATAATTAAGCTTGTCCACCCAGTCTGTAAGGCCTGCCTCATCCGGTTCACGGTCCATCATCGTGTGATACAGCATCGTTGCAAACTCTGTGTTAGACGTATGCTTCTCCTTATATTCTGTGCTGAATATAAAACCATACGCCACCTGGCTGCCCTCGGCACCGTTGGCAAGCTGTGCACTCCAGTCTGCAAGTCCCGCCTCATCCGGCTCGCGCTCCAGACAGATGCGGTACAATCTGGTCACAAAATCTGTGATGGTATCATTGTCTGTCCCACACCAGGAACAGTTGCCGAGAATCGGAATACTGATGCCGCTCCAGTCGCCGCTTCCACTCTCAATACCATAGGAAGCACAAAGCGCAGAAAATTCTTCCGAATTCACAAAGCCGGTCATGACCGCTCCTCTGGTCTGCCCTTCTGCCAGACGATTCATCCAGTCCGCCTTTCCGGCTTCATCTGCCGTGCGTCCGAAAAACGCCTGATACATGGCGTCCACATAGCAGCTGTTGCAGAGGTTCATATTGCGGAATTCCGTACTGAACACAAATCCGTACGCCACATCAGCGCCTCTTGCCTCTCCGGTCTGCAGACGGTTCACCCAGTCTGCCCTGCCTTCCTCATCCGCTGCACGGCCAAGGCACACCTGGTACATCCGATCCACAAATGCGGTGACATTATCCTCCGCCCGCACCGGAACGGTCTTCCCCGTCAGAAGACCGGCTCCTGTAATCATGACGAAAGCAGCAATAAAAACCGCCAGCGATCTTCGTATCTTTTTCATTCAGTTCCTCCCTATCTCTGGTTGACGCAGATTGCAAACTCTGTCATCCCGCTTTAGTCTCTCGTTATTCCATACTTTTTGCACAGATTATTGAATTCTTCACTGCCGACAAATCCGTTAAATACATCTTCCCTGCTGTATCCCTGCGTCTGCATGCGGCTTACCCAGTCTGCCTTGCCGCCCGCATCTGCACTCCGGTCAAAAAATGCACGGTACAGATACTCCACATAATCATTGTCGTTCAGATTCTTATTCTTAAACTCCTGGGAGAAAATAAATCCCTGCGCTACTGAACCGCCGCTCTTTGTGTGATCCCACAGTCCGTTCGTCCAGTCGTTTAATCCGTCCGTATCCGGATTGCGGTCCAGGCAGATATTATAAAGTCTGGTCACAAATGCCGTCACACCGTCTGTGGCACCGCAGACCGTACATGCTCCTCTCGGAACTGTTCCGTACTGTGGAACCGCAATACCGTCTCCCCTCGTAATACCGTACTGGGTACACAGATTGTTAAACTCTTCGCTCTGCGAAAATCCGTTGAATACTTCCTCTCTGGTCGTTCCTGTCCCGAGTCTGCCGACCCAGTCATCCAGACCGCCCTGGTCATATTCCCGTCCCATGAACGCGCGGTAGAGCTGCTTTACATAATCGGTGTTGCAGTAATTGTAATTCTGGAATTCCTGGCTGAACACAAATCCGTATGACACCTCCACACCGGATGCCTGTCCGGATGACAATCTGTTCACCCAATCATTTAAGCCCGCATCATCCGGTTGACGGTTTAAGCAAACCTGATACAGCCGGGTTACAAACTGTTCAATCGGATCTTCCGTAATCACCCGGTTGCTTTCCGGCACAACCTCGACCACATTCTTATTTACCCACATTGCCGGGCGGACACCGCCGATCACATTCGCCACTGCCATACCGTCGTAGCGGAGCGAACCTGTGTAATGTACATACATGGCATCGTATGTATAGATACCCGGAGTCCGCAGCCACCAATAGGAACTCTGTGTCGTTGTATTGCGGAGCGCCGAGTCTCCGTTTCTGCTGAGAGCATACTCTGTGCAGTTCGCCATTCGCTTGCCGTCCGTATTCAGATAGTTGGCAGCCTCCGAAGCGCTGAGCAAAAAGATCTTGTCACTGGTCGCCGATCCGCCGGATGTTCCGAATACGGTATTCGACTCTCCGGATACCGATGTTGTGTAAATTCCCGACTTCTGTCCATCACTAAACGCCGCATTATAGAAGGAATCGTTCAGCCAGGTACGGATACTGCTGTTCGCCCATGTAACCGTTGTCTGCAGGTTCGGATAATACCGCTGGAAATCCAGGACCTTCTTGCTGATCACAAGCGCCTTATCGCCCTGAATATCCAGTACCGTCCACTCAATGGTCTCAGCGCCGTTGGAAGTATTGTTATCCTGCTCGTAAGAACCGTATTTTACGGTCCCGCCGACATGAATCTTCGTCCGGTCCACGCCGTCGGTGCTGGCGCTTCCGCTTCCGCTGCAGGTGACACTCGCGCCGGTCAGTGCCTCATTATTCGCTCCGATCTCCAACGCTCTCCACTGTGCCCTGGAGCCGCCGTACTGCACTGTGCGCAATCCGGCACACCGGTTGAACGCATTATCGCCGATATACGTAACACCGCTTCCGATCGTAACATTTGAGATACATCCGCATCCTTCAAATGCATGTCCCTCAATCACGCCCTGGTAGATATTGGCAGATTCAATCGGCGCCCACGCAAACGCGAACGTTCCAATGTAGGATACGCTGTTTGGAATTGCAATACTGGTAAGTCCCGAACAGCTGTCAAATGCACTCGCCCCGATGCGGGTCAGTCCGTCTGTCGGCAGGTTCACAGTCCGGATGCCATCGCAAAGATAAAATGCGTAATCACCGATCGTTGTTACACTGGAGGGAATTGTCACACTGGTAATGCTCTTTCCATACTCAAATGCATAATCACTGATCGCAGTCACACCGTCCGGAATCTGCAGATTTGTCACTTCCGAACCATTCAGATACAAATGTTTTGCAAACTGAAGCGGGTTTGCCAGATAGCCGCCGAAATCAATCCTGCACCATGCAGCGAGATCGCTGATATACACGCCGGTCAGTCCGGTACAGTTCTCAAAAGCACTGATTCCGAATCCGGTTACACCGCTTTCCACCGTAACTGTATTAAGTGCCGTACAGCGGATAAACGCTGACTCACCCACAAAACCGGACTTGATCGTTGCCTGTTGAAGGCGGGTACAATCTGTGAATGCCCCAAATCCGATCGTTGAGATCGTCGACGGTGTCGTCACACTTGCCAAGGAACTGCAGCCCCAGAACGCACATGCCCCGATGGATGTCACTCCCTCTGCAATATTTACCGCCGTAATCGATGATTTGTAAGCATACCACGGCATGCACTGCGAGGATCCCGGCGTATCATATACCGGATAATCATACATCGCGCCGCTTCCGCTGATCGTAAGCACGCCATTATTATAGCTCCATGTCAGATTGTCGCCGCACTTGCCGGAAGCTGCGTACTTCATATTCTCTGTCACTTTTACGGCAGCCACATCTTCTGCCGCGCTCATCTCTGTCACAGGCTTGCTCTCCGCCGCCTCTGTTGCTTCCGTCTCTTCCGTCTCGGTCGCTTCTGTCACTGCTGCTTCGGCTGCTTCTGTTGTTTCCGGCTGCTCTGTGCTTCCCTCCGGCTTCGCTTCTGCCTCCGCATCCGTTGTCTGCGCCGCCGTCTCTTCAACAGCCGCGTCACTCTCCGCCGTCGTCTCCGTCACTTCCGCAGCATAGACTGCATTGCCCGGAAATGCCACACCACATGTGAGCATCATTGCCAGAAAAGCCGCTAACACACGTCTCTTCATAATCTCCATACCTCACTTTCCCCGTATACTACAGAAGGAATCCTGCCGGATTCCTTCCCTTACTGCTACTATAGCATTTTATATACTTTTTGTCCATTTATAATCCGTAACTGGCAACCATATTTGCAAATTCCTGTGAGTTTGCAAAGCCCCAGAATACGGTCTCTCTGGAGGTACCGTTGTTCAGCTGGCTCACCCAATCATTCAGTCCGGCATCGTCATATGGACGTCCAAAAATACCGCGATAGAGCATCTTGACATAATCGCTGTTTGAGAGGTTCATGTTGATACACTCCTGTGAGAATACAAAACCATATGCCACATTTTCCATTCCATATCCACTGTTAATGCGTCCGCTCCAGTCATTTAAACCATCCACATCATAGGTACGTCCCAGAAACTCGGTATAATTTCTTGCCACAAAGCGTGTCACATTGTAATTCTGATCCCGGTTCTCGGTCAACGCAACCGTTCCTCTCTCAATCTCATAGGTATTACAGAGATTTCCAAACTCCGCAGAGTCCGTAAACTGCCGGAATACATACAGTCTGGACACGCCATTCTTCAGATGTGTTACCCAGTCTGCCTTTCCATCTGCATCCGATGCACGTCCCATCAGGCTTAAATACAGATGCTCGACATAATCCGCATCACTGTAATTCTTATTCTGGAACTCCTGACTGAAGATAAAACCGTAGGCAACCTCAGCACCGGTACTTCCATTCTCAAGCCGCCCTACCCAGTAATCAATTTCAGACTGTGTGGCAGTGCGGTCCAGCACATACTGGTACAACAGTTTTACAAACGGCGCCGACTTGTGCTGCGTTGTGTCCGTCGTATCCGATGTATCTGTCGTTCCTGTTGTTCCTGTCGTTGCCGTCACACTCTTGCTTGCCACATTACTGTCCCAGTAGGTATCGCATACTGCCACCGCCTTGACTGTGCAGCTTCCGCCCAGTGTAAATGTCGACGAATATTTCTCCGATCTCGTGTAAGCCGGCGTCGGTGTATCTCCATTTGTTGTATAATAGATGATCGCATTCGGCGTACTGCTCGTTATCGTCACATAATTGACATTGTTGTTCGCCGTAACCGAAATCTGCGGCTGTGCGGTCTGCTGTATAATCGTCGGCAAAGTGCCTGGATCAGAGTAAGTTGCCCCACTATCCAAGGTACACGCCGGAAGATACTCATTCCAATAGGATTCTTCTGCGTGAGAACTTGCATAGCTTGCCAGATCCGCATCATATACGGCGTCGCTCCGTTCAAAATATTCATAGTCGATGGTACTCTGATCTGCCCAGGTACAGTCTACATTATACCAAGAGTCGTTGATACGCACCTTATTCCACTCATGGTCATCACTTGTCACCGCAATACAGTCAACACCCACACCGTTGCACATCATCTCAAACGCCTGCGCATATCCAGCGCAGACGGTCTTATCCATGCAGAATACGCTGTATACCGACTGTGTGTATGCCGTATCTTCATTAAACGAGTTGCCATAAATATCCGTATTATAATCCACTTTCTGCACAATGAGATCGTGAATCATTTTTACTTTTTCCGCCTCAGAGCTAAGTGAATTGACCGTATTTTTCCAGGTATCCACCTGATTCTTCACACTCTGTGTTGCAGTGCTTCTCGCCGTACCATTCTGAAAGACAGAATAGACACCGAATGCCGCATACCATCCGCTGCTGTTGCCTCCCTGATACAAAGACACATTGATAAAATAATACTGCGGATTCATGTAACGGAACATATATGCCACATACGTAATTCTGTTTGAATTCAGGCTTCCGCAGGATACATACGGTATATGTCCATCCGTCAGATTATCCGTACCAAGAAGCACCTGTCTGCAGGATGCATCCAGTCCATCCCAGAATTTGCGCTCTTCCGTCGAAAGCATATTATACACGTAATTGGACGAATAAGCATCCCACGCTGCTGCATATACACTGGAACTCTTGCTGCTGTCTGCCTCTGTTTCGTCTAAAACATCATCTTCTGCAATCGTTCCGACATTGATCACGTTAAGATCCATCAAACCTGTCGGATGTGTAATCTCCTCTGCGGTCGCTTCTGTCTCGTTCTCTGTTGTGTCGGCAGCTGCCGCTTTCACAGGCTCCGCAGACTCCGTGCTTTCCGCAGTCTCCGTATTTTCCGCAGTCTCCGTATTTTCCGCGGTCTCCGTACTCTCTGCTGCGGCGGTGTCCACAGGCGTCTCTTCAGATGTCTGCTCTGTTTCTGTTTCCGTCTCCGTTACAGTTTCTGCCACTTCTGCTGCGGATACCTGTGCCTGTGTCCCAATACTTCCCATTACCATGCATCCCAACAGCAGTATTGCTGCAATCCGTTTCTTCATACCTAATGCTCCTTTCTATAATCATTACAGGCCGTAGCTTGCGATGATATTTTCAAACTCCTGTGAGTTTGCAAATCCCCAGTATACCTCTTCTCTGGAAGTTCCCTGCTCCAGCCGGCCGACCCAGTCTGCTTTTCCGACAGCCTCAGATGCTCTGCCCAGGCACAGGTTGTAAAGCATTTCTGTGTAATCCGCATTGTTTCGGTTCTGGTTTTCAGATTCCTGTGAAAATACAAATCCGTACGCCACATTCTTCGGCGACTGTGCCCCCGAAAGAATGATGGAACACCAGTAATTGATACCGTCCGTCTCTCCGCTTCTTCCAAGCGCCTTCTCATAGCACCGGTTGACATACTGCGTCACCTTGATGTTTTTATCTCTCGCCTCTGTAATCTCCGCCTGTCCCGGTGTGATTCCATAACCGGAACAGATATTTCCAAATTCTGTCGACCCCGCAAAACCGTTGATAACATAGACATAGGAAACACCATCATTTAAGGTTGAAAGCCAGGTATTCTTTCCGGTCTCGTCCGAGCTTCGATCCAGCATTGCCGCATAGAGGATGTCCACAAATTCCGCATCAGACTTGTTCAGATTACGAAACTCTTCGCTCATTACCAGATCTTTTACGATCTCAGCTCCACCGTTACCGGCAATCAGCTTGCCTGTCCATGTATTCAGACCGGACACATCCGCATCCCTGCTAAGGATCTTGCGGTAGCAGCGCATCACGTACGCCGTCGCATTGTAGTTCTGATCACGGTTCTCCGTCAGGCTCACTGTTCCCGGTGAAAACATATAATAGGAACACACTGTCGCAAACTCTGACGACCCAATCAGCTGCTTTAACACATATTTCTGTGAGACTCCGTTGGACAGAACCTCCACCCAGTTGCTGACTTCCGAATCCTGCGGACTTCTGGCAAAAAGTGCCGCGTAAAGCTTCCGCACGTACACCTCATTCGTGTAGTTCTTATTCTTAAATTCACTGCTGGAAATGATATCAACCGCAACATCGGCAGCGGTCATCGTCTCCTCCGAAATTGCAGCGGCATATGCATTCATGCCGCTTGCATCCGGCTCACGCTCCAGAAGGCTCTCATACAGCCTGGTCACATACAGCTGTGCATTCTGATAATTATCTCTTACATAGAAGAAATTGCAATCCACGTAACCGCTTATACCGCTCACGCCGCCCTTGCTGCTATACTGCCATGCGTAATACTCGCCTGCATACGTCGTCTGCGTCGTATAATTGGCAAGCCAGATCTTATAGTAGTCGTCCAGAATCTCGCCTCTTATGTAAGACTGCAGCATGGTCTTATTCGCATAGACCATCGGCGTATATCCTGCCGACTGCACCGTGGTACAAAAAGCATTCACAACTGCCGTTGCCGTATCAATATCCAGATTGGCATCCGCAAGACGTCCACTATGGTTTGTGCCGAATTCATAATCTATGACCACCGGCAGTGTGATATTGTAGCCGGAGATTCTATTTAAAAGATAATTTGCCTCTTCCGCTGCCTCCGCCTGTGTGGTTGCCTGTGAGAAAATATAGACACCGACTCTCAATCCGGCATTCAATGCGCCTTGGATATTGGCCCGATACTTGGAATCATCGAACAATCCTCCGTTCGACATTCCGCGGTATCCCACACGGATCAGCGCGTAGTCAATTCCGGCTGCCTTGACCGCCGACCAGTTAATATCTCCATTGTGATAAGAAACGTCGATTCCGTTCACAACCTTATAACCACTGTCGTACCGCCCGTTATGTATATAGGAGCTTCCGGTATATCCACTGTAAGTCGCCGATGAGCTTTTGATATTCGATGTGCTCTCCGGCTCCTCATTGCTCATGGAGGTACCCGCCTGCGGGTCTTCTTCCAACGCTTCCTCTGCCAAAGCGCCGGATGCCTTTAAGCGCCCTGTCTTCTCTACTACTTCCGTCTCTTCGGTTTCTTCTGTCTCCTCGGTTCCCTCTGCCGCTTCGGTCTCCTCTGCCGCTTCGGTCTCCTCTGTCTCTGTCGACTGACTCCCCGAGCCTTCTGCCACATCTTCCGTCTCTCTCTCTGTCGACGTCTGCACTTCTGTTTCCGTCACAGATGCCGCTTCCGTTTCCTCCGATGTGTTTTCCGGATTTACTTCTTCTGTCGCCATCTCCGTTCCGTTTTCCGTAAGGCTCTGTGCCATCGCTGCCTGTCCTCCCGGTATTCCGGTTGTCAGAAGCGCTGCCGCCAGTATACACGCTAGTACTCTTTTCTTCATCTTGATCCTTCCTCTGTCTAAATAACATATTTCTACCAATTTTAATTATACACGTACCGGGAACAACGTCAATTTACAAAATATGTATATTTTCTTAATTTTTCCGGTCATCCTTCCCCAGGATCTGACAGACCTGTCTATGACCAAAAAGGCCCGCGCTGTCAAATCGACAGCGCGGGCTCTTTCTTCCTCTGTATGAAACTGTATGTCCTACCGGGACGTATTATTTACTTTAATCCGTATGCACGTACAATGTTGTCAAACTCTGTACTGTCGGCAAAACCGTCAAATACGCTCTGGCGGCTGGTACCTGACTGCAGTCTGGTTACCCAGTCATTCAGGCCTGCCTCATCCGGCTCTCTGTCCATCATCGTACGGTAAAGCATCGTCACATACTCCTGATTACTGAGATTCCGGTTGGCCATCTCCTGTGAAAATACGAATCCGGATGCCACCTGCTTCGGTGTCTTTGTCTTCGCCAGCAGCTTGCCCGTCCAGTCATTCAGACCATTGACATCTGCGGCACGGTTCATTGCGATCGTATATAAGCGGTTCACAAATGCCGTTACCTGCGGATTCTTATCGCGGTTCTCGGACGTCGTTATGGTTCCCTGCCGAATTCCATACACGCTGCAGAGATTGTTGAACTCTGACGAATCGGTAAATCCTTTCAGCACATACGCACGGGACACTCCGTTATCCAGTAAGCTCACCCAGTTTGCCTTGCCCTCCGTATCTGCATTGCGGTCAAACAGCGCCTGATACAGAATGTTCACATACTGCTCGTTTGTTGTATTTTTATTGCCGAACTCCGGGCTGAAGAAAAAATTCCATGCAGTCGTCGCACCGGTCGTCGTTCCGTTGTACAGCTTGTTGCTCCAGTCATTCAAGCCTGCTGTATCGGCGGTTCTCTGGAATACTTTCTCGTAGAGGCGCTGCACAAACTGTCTGTCCAGAATCAGGCGGTAGTCCTCCAGTGTTACCGTAAACATTTCCTTCTGATTAACTACATCCCCGTTTGTAGAATTATAAAATGAGGTACAGCTGATCGTATAGGTTCCCGGCGTGTATTTGCTGTAATCCGTTGTGTCCCAGCTGTATGTAATGTCGGATGTTCCCTTTGTCGTATTAAAATCCGCATTCTTTCTTGCAACCAGATTTGCCGAGCTCTCTGTACTGCCCTTGAAAATACGGATCTCATAGCGCTCCATATCATTGCCGAACGTTCTGACGTTGAAGAGCAGGTTGATCTTGGTATTGTTGGAAAATGTTGCATCATACATCGTCGGATCCGGATAAATCGATGCATGCGCTCCTGCCCCAACCATTCCCTCTTTCATCTCCGTCTGCTCACTTGTCACCATCGTAAGCTCGTCCGCATCTGCCTCCGCACCGAATGCCGTCACGGAAAGTGCCAAACTTAAGACAACGGCAGCCGTTACACTTTTCACCCACTTGTTAAATTTCACTACATTTCCTCCTTCTCTATGTCACAGCATAGCTATTGTGCTTTCATTATAACTTTTATTGTCTGCACTTGACAATCGAAAGGCCGAAAAAAATTCTTAATTTTTCTTTTATTTTGCAAAGCCGATTCTAGTCCACGCCGTACTCAGCCATCAGGTTATGGAATTCCGTACTTCCCGCAAATCCATGGAATACCTGCTCTCTCCCAACTCCGGAATTCAGCTGGCCAACCCAGTCATTGAGCCCTGCCTGATCGTATTCACGGTCTAAGAATGTACGGTACATGATCTTGACAAACTCCTCATTGGATGTATTTTTGTTCAAAAATTCCTGTGAGAATACGAATCCATGCGCTACATTTTCCGTCGTATCCGCTTTTGTCAGGATCGTTCTGCACCAGTTTTCAATTCCTTCATCCTCTCCCTGACGATCCAGAAGTTTCACATAAAGCCGGTTTACAAACGACGTTACCCCCTCATTCTGATCCCGGTAGCTTCCCAGTGTCACCGTTCCCTGGATCACGCTGTACTGGCTGCACACATTTGCAAACTCCTGTGAATTTGCAAATCCGCGGTATACATACTCCCTGCTCATTCCGTTGGAGAGCTTTGCAAGCCAGTCTGCCTTTCCGCTGTCATCCGCCTGTCTGTCAAACATTACCTGATACAGAAGGTTTACATACGCCTCATTGGAGAGATTCTTATTTTTGAATTCATCGCTGAAGAAAAATCCCTGTGCAACTTCTGCGCCCGTTTTCTCTCCGTTGCGCAGCGCCTGATACCAGTAGTCGATCTCCGAATCCTGATAGGAGGTACGGCCCAGCGCATCCTCATACAGACGCACCACAAACGCACGCAGCGCCGCAGCTGTCGCGGTATTGTCCTGATCGTCCGGCGAAGGGCATGCTGTTGCCGGCATATTGTTGTATACCGGGATTTTGAACACAAACGGATTCTCCAGCGCGTTGGTCTGGCTGTACGCTGTCCGGATCTTCCCGCCCTCCGTCATCGGTGCTGTGATATTCTGCTGATACTGATGGGAATACAATCCGTTATAGGAAGCGTCCACATCAAATTTCTGCAGATAAAGGGTGTCCTGTCCTTTTAAGATATAATTTTGCGAGATATACTGTGCACCACCGGTCAAGGCTTTCATTCTGGTATCCCAGCCTTTATTCTGGGCAGTTTTCAAACCGTTGACGTAGACGTCCGTCGTTGTCGTTCCGGTTGCTCCGATGTTGTAGTAGTTGTAATATCCCTCATACCCAGGATAGTTTCCGGAAATCAGCGGCGATGTTCCCGCGCTTCCCTGCTCTTGATAAACCCTGCATGCCAGGAAAAACGGGCTGACTCCGAGACTGTTTCCGATGTCATAAAATGCCTGCGCATAGGTTGTCCCCGCTCCCGGCACTTCTCCCTGCATAAAAGAGCCGGACACGATATTGGAAACCGCATCCACCGTGTGGTACTGCGCATTGTATGTCAGCTGCTCAAACATAAATATGTAGGAATCGTTGGTAAAATTCCGCGGATCCAGACAGTATTCCACTGCCGACTGCGATGCAATATACCATCCGCTCTGTGAAGCCGCCTCTGCTTTCCAGTTGTCTCCTTTGCTCTGATGTACCCAGCTTCTGTTGTTCTGCATCTCTGCACTCACAACACTGCTCCACTCCAGATTCGTCTGCATCGGTACAAATGTCCAGTTCGGATGGGACGCCTTAAGCTGTGTGAGTGCTGCCTGGTAGGACTCTGGGAACGCAAGGATGTCCTGGTTGCCGCTCTTTTTGAGCTTCTCACCTGCCGCTTCATCCGCATCGCCAAGCTTCTCCTCCCAGGCTCTGAAATCCGTATCACTCGTGACAAGATGTGATGCTTCGACATAGCCGTACCGCTCCTGCCCGTCCACTGCAAACATGACATAGTACCAGACGCTGCCGCCGTCAATCGCTACATCCTTAAGCAACACCTGACTACCGGACGGCAGGCTTCCCTCTACGGCGCTGTCTGCATCCGGCTCCTCGCGCACCTCATAGAGATCTGTGAGATAGACCGTCGCCATGACTGTCTTTTGCTCCAGAAGCTGCAGTAATTCCTGACGCAGTTCATCTGTTTTTGTCTGCGTCTCCTTGATCTGCTCTGTTGTCTCCTCAACCGCTTCTGTCGCCTCCGACTGCACGGCAATCTCTTCTGAGTGTTTTGTCCCGTCCGATTGTTCCGTCATCTCTTCGGTCTGTTCCGTCTCTTCCGTCTGTACGGCAGCTTCCTCAGTCTGCTCTGCCTGTGCATACTCTCCCGCTGTCCCGTTCAGTTCCTGTGCGGCAACAGCCACACCATTCCCCGAGATCAGGATCGCCGCTGTCAGGGCTCCCGATAACAGTTGTAGTAATTTTTTCTTTTTCAAAATTCATTCCCCTCTGTTCTTCCTGATTATGGTTTCACCTTAGTATAATCTTTTTCGTCAGGGATTACAACGGGGAATGGGCTGGGAGGATTTTCCACAGCCTTGCCATGTCCATTTATTCTTTAAATTTATACTTTCCCTTTCCGTGTCCTGATACTGGTTCTATAATATCAGCTTGTAGCAAGTTTGATATCAATTTAGACGCCCCAGAGCTTTTCAGCTCCAGGATATCCATAATTGCACTTCTTCCGAATATTTTATCATAGCCAAATTTTTCAAAAAGTATATCGATATGGTTAAGCGTCCGAGTAGAAAAATCTATCGCTTTCCCCCCCACTGTATGTGTAATATCCACTTTCGGGATTTCAATGTCCACTTTTCCGCCTTCAATGTCCACTTTTCCAGCTTCAATGTCCGCTTTTTTAGCTTTAATGTCCACTTTTCCACCTTCAATGTCCACTTTTTCATCATCCCAAAGTCCACTTATGTGCAGGCTGCGATTGTGGAGCTCATTTTTCTCATTTAAAAGTAGATTCCTAAGAAATACCTCCAGATACTCTGTTGTTTCATGAACACCTTTTTGTAAATCAGTATAATTCGCACGTACAAGTGCATTCCTAAAATACCATGCATTTTCAGCAAATATACTATTCGTTACTGAAAATCCAAGTGTTCTCAGACATTTAATAAAAAATACTGCTGTTGTTCTTGTATTACCTTCTCCAAAAATATGAATTTGCCACAATCTGGAAACAAACACCGCAAGGTGATGAATAATTTCATCCATTGAAAGCCCTTTGTAACTATAGCCCCTTTCCTGCAAAAAGTCATATTCAAGTGTGGATCTCAATTCTGATGCGCTACCATATATAACGCTTGCTCCATCAAGTACCCATTCTTTTTTTGTGATATTATAATCTCTTATCTTTCCTGCATGTTTGTAAATCCCTTTAAAGAGTCTGTGATGAATAGAGATATATTCATTCGTTGAAAAAGAAAAAGCGTTTTCCGACAGGAGCTCCGCTATACGAGACGATACCTTATCTGCTTCTTCTGTGCGTTCATCAGCTGATACATGTACAGGTCTTTCTTCATAATAACTGTTAATAAGATTCTGTGCTTCTTTTAAAGTGATCTTGCCCTCAATATTTTGAATAGCTGTATCAATTAAATATCTGGATGGTCTGAGTCCATCTACCGCCTGAAGTCCGATTGCTGTGCTCCACGCATAACCTTTGCTTGCTTTATCCGGCTCAGATTCCTTTAAATATTTCTTAAATGGGTCTTTTTCCATATCCGATACTCTCATTTCTGCTTTTCTAAGTCAGCAACCACCAGTTCAACTGGTGGTTTGCTATAGTCCCTCTATTAAGCCTCCCTGCACTTCTCATATGCAAAAAATGCTGCACCAAGCGCTCCGCAAAGCTGTGCCTCATCGCAAATATACAGCTTTGCGCCGAGCTTTTCTTCAAGTGCATTTGTGATGCCTTTGTTCTTTGCCACTCCGCCTGTCATCATATACTCTCCCGGATTATCCTGCCCAAGCCTTGCTGCAAGTGCGCCTACTTTTGAAGCTACAGACATGTTTAGTCCGTGGATAATATCAGAAACAGCCTTGTTCTGTGCCACCAGCGATACTACCTCAGACTCTGCAAAAACTGTACACATGCTTGAAATCACAATGTTTTCCTTCCACTCAAGTCCCATGGTGCTCATCTCCTCGAGTGAAAGTCCGAGTGTCCTTGCCATCATCTCCAGAAAACGTCCGGTTCCTGCCGCACATTTATCGTTCATCAGGAAATTCTTCACAGCACCATTTTCATCTATACTGATTGCCTTTATATCCTGTCCACCTATGTCAATAACTGTGCGCACGTTGGGATTCAGATAATGCGCGCCCTTTGCATGGCATGTAATCTCTGTGATGCTGTCATCGCCGCTGTTGATGTATGCACGTCCATATCCTGTTGTTACAATCCTTACAATATCATCCTTTGATATACCGGCCTTTTCGACAGCCTTCTCCAGACTCTTTTCGGCGCTCATCATAGCGCCGCCACCTGTCGGAATAATCATTGTCGATTTAATTTTTCCGTCCTGATCCAGTATCACCACATCTGTGCTTGTTGAGCCGCTGTCAATTCCTGCTACATAGTAGACTCCTGATTCCATCCTTCTTCTTGCCTCCTCGCTTATGCCTTTTGTAGTGTCCATGTCATCTGAGCCCTCTATTGTCTCTGCAAATGCCTGTATTCTTGTCAGAAGCTGCCCGGCACTCTGGCTTGTAAAATCCGTCTCAAGCTTTAAAAGAGGCACCTTAATATTATTCTTTATGCTTGCATACTCAAAGCCATAGTAATCGCAGAACTTTATCGTGTGATATATGATGCCCTTAAGGCTAGGGTCTAAAAAGAGCTGGTTTCTTCTTGTATTATTGTTCATTCTGGCACATGGCACCTGTCCGAGCAGACTCTCTGCATATGCTAAAAAGAGAGTCTCATCATCCATATTTCTAAGATCCTTCTGTAAAATAATGAGATTTCTGCCGGATGTGCATGTCATATTTTCCACATCCATCTGCATATTTTCACGTATTGTCTTCTCAAGAATACTGCTCACATGCACACCCATAAGACCTATGTATGGCTTGCGCTCAGATTCAGGTTTTGCAAACGACTTTATAAAAAGCTCCCTGTCGAATGTCCTGTGCGAATATCTCTCATACGCATTCTTCAAACGAAGAATTGACTGTGCAAATTTTATATTCTCACACTCGTTATCCTCATGAGGCAGATCAAGCATATACAAGAATTTGCATTTCTTTGTGTTCTCTATGATATCATAGACTCTGCGCATTGAATCGCAGCAGTTCACGAGCACAAGCTCCTCTACCTTGCCCTCGAGCACAGCCTGTATGACTGATTTGCCGAATCCGCAGAGATTCGCATGAGCTATCTTATCTGATTTATCAAAATTCTCCGGCATCTCCTCAAGCACAGCACATTCCTGTCCAAAGCCCTTAAACAGCTCTACCGGAGCATATTTACAAACATAATTTATCATCTGTTTTCCACTTTCTGAAATTGATTTATAGTAAATATCCACACACCGCACGAAATAACCGATGTATTATTTCTAATTACGTTCCTGCTCTGTAAGCATCTCCACAAATGCCTGAAGCCTTGTGGAAATCTGTCCGTCACTGGCATTTGCCGGATTGCAGCCGTCTCCGTCTAAAACCATAGTTGGAAGTCCTTCCCTCTCGAGTGAGCGCTTTATAAGGCTTGATGCACCGATTGTATTCTTACAGCCCCAGTGCGCAAAAAGTACAGCACCGTCTGCTCCAACTGTGTCGGCAAGCTCCTTTGCCTCCTCTATTCTCTGGTTCACGCTGCCATTATAAATGCAGTAAACCATTTTTTCGGCAAGTGCCTCGTAAGGATCATCCGACTCCATGCTTCTGAAACCATCCGCTATAAAATCGCTTGCACTGATATGGATCGTGTCACTGTAATTGAACACATCCTTCACTGCATCCTGCAAAAACGGCATGGTGTGCATCCAAAGTACATGAAATCCATCGCCTGCCGGTGCACGTCTCACATCATCTCTCAGAAGCTGTGTATATCTGACTGATTCATCAGTTCCTGCAAGCAGATGACACATGAAAAGCGCATACAGCTCATTTGTGAGAGTTGATGCAATATCATGTCCTTTTCTCAGGTGAAGCTGCCTGTAATAATTATTTGATGCAATTTTGCTCTTGTCCACAGCCTTTTTCACAGACTCCTCTGTGATTTCTCTGCCGGTGACATCCTGTAAAAAATTCTTAAGCTCCCTAAGCTGCTTTGCTACATACATAACAGAGTCATAATTCTTCTCATATGGAACATCTATATAAAAGCTTGGTATTTCATATCTCTCCTTGAGATACGGAAATGTCATCATATTGCCATCGCATGCCAGGTTTGTATACACCATGCACTTTGGCTTTGGCACTATACCATTTAATGCTGCGCCCAGAAAAACCCTGTGATACGAGCACATAGTTTCCGGAAAGCCTTCCTTCTCAGTCTGCCTTAGAAAGGCCTGCTCGCATTTAGTTCCTGCAATAAAGCACGATAATGCCTCAACCGAATACGGTGTGAGACCTGCCGCCGTCAAAAGCTCACCCGGTACAAAAATACTGACCATGGCGGCATTTTCAGGCTTTGCAAGTGCCTGTATGATATTATTCATGACAATCTTTGCCACATACTGCCCTGACATCGGAAGCTTTCTGTCCGGAAATAATGCTAATCTTTTTTCCTGTAATCTATATCCTGCAAGTAAAAGCTTCCTTGCCTTGACAGGATCGTTTTCTGCTATCTCGCCTACTTTTTCTCCAAATCTATCCACTATACTCATGTGATATTTCAGCTCTTTTCTATATTCAAATATATATAAACATTCGATTCACTATACTATTATAGCAATTGTGCACAAAAAGTAAACTCCCATTTTAGCTATATTTCACTATAACTATTGTCAGATATCCTTTTGCTTCGGTAAGCTCATCCAGCCCCCTGTACACACGCTCAGACTCCATGCCACAGTTTGTCACACCATACACTGTCATTTTCTTTTTTCTGATAGCATCTCCTGTGCGAAGCACCTCTATAAGCTCTGCAAGCTTCTTTCCGGATTTCATGTATACACAGGTTCCACCGTAGCCCACAGTATCCCTCACATCATACGAAGCCGGTATGATATGTATCTCATCCATCATCTCACCAAGCGAAATGCCAAGCCGCGCTGCAGCTGCACAAAACGACGGCACACCGCTTATCATCACATTCATAAAACCTGCCTGCATGACACGCTTATGGATATACATATATGTCGAATACACGCTTGGATCGCCGATTGTAAGCATTGCAACATTTTTCCCATCTTCAAGCTCACAGACTATGTCACTATATATCTTATTGTGTGATATAGTAAGCTTTTCCTTGTCCTTTATCATGGGAAACGGAGTGCACATAATATGTTTTTTCTCTATCTCCGGTAAAACAGCCTGCACTATGCTGTACGCATAGCATTCCTCTTTTGAAACTGCAGGGATTGCAATTATATCACATGCTTTTATTGTATTAATAGCCTTTAAAGTCATAAGCTCGGGATCTCCCGGACCTACACCGATGCCATACAACACACCAATATTATTTTTATTGTCATCCCCGGCTCTTTCTATCTGCTTGTCCATCTTTATAATTTCCTGCTTTCTATACCACATTTACAAGTAATGCATTCCTAACAAAATCATCACAAATCGATATCATATATTCTTCTTGTATCAATTATCGTCTCTGCACCATTATTATCCACAACTATCATCAGGTGCCCTATGCTATCAAGCTTTTTAAGATACCCTGTCACATGCTCATAGCTGCCACCCTCCTTGTGCTCATCCGGCACAAAATATGTCACCTCAAAATAATTCTCTGCCATGGTGTTTATGACATTTTCGTCATATAAACTGTCTGAATTGAAATTACACTTTCTATAAAGCATAATGAGCTCATTCATTTTCTCATCAAGCTCTCTTTTTTTGTCCTCATCAGGCTCATGCCACTCGTTTGTCAGCCTCGCTGTCTCTGCAATAGCCTCCTCATGACCTGTAAGTGCCGCAAAAGGTGCAAACTGTGCTGAGCGGTCCCATATAGACATCTGCGGATGTATCTTTGACACATGATGTGGTAAATCTATAATATCATCATATTTTCCCATGCCATGCTCCTTATATACTTTTTCGTAACTATTATAAACCACTAAAAAAAATCCGATGAAGAACCACAGCGGTTTCTGCTATGCCTTGTGTCCGCCAATCTGATTGTTCCTTGAAATAGTTGTGGCACCCTCCTCAAGATTCATGCCCTTTAGCATGGCATTCTTTCCATATTTCTTCTTGACGGAAATCATAGCCTCCTGAAGCTTTCTCTCCTTGGAAAGCGCCTCATCCTCTTTCTGCTTTTCCTTAGCCCTCGCCTGATAATCTGTAAATAAATCAAGCTGCTCAAACTGCTCACTTTCCTGCACCTTGCTCTCATCACAGACCCTGTTTGCCACCACAGTAATCCTTCGTGTCAGAAGAGAAGGATCTATGATACGGTCATAAAGCTCCATCACCGCATCCATGATGATGCGCGTGGATGACGTATAACGCCCTAAATTTGCTGTACCATGTGCATGCTTTGGAACCTTTCTGCCGTATCGGTCTATGGTAATCTCACCTGTATAATCTCTGTGTGTACCTTTTTTACCGCCAATACTGTCTCTGCCTTTATTATTTACTGCGTGGTCATAATTATTGCCCAAACAGCTATCAGCCTTATTAGACAGATTTGCAATATCATACCCTATAGTGAGTACTATCTGGTCTGTAACCAGCCTCTTATCTACCAGATCAAGCACAAGAAGGTCCGTCATCTCACGCACAATAAGCTTTGTCTTCTCATAATCATACGGCTCCTGAAGCACCTGCCCTGAGCTGATGCTGTTGGTCTGCGGTCTGTATGCCTTGATATCAGCTATTGTAACAGGCTCATACCCCCATGCATGGTCTATAAGAAGCTCTGCATTGATGCCAAACACCTTATACAGCTTTTCCTCATTGTAAAAATCATTCGAACCGCCTGTTGAGCACCTGGCCACATCTCCCATTGTATACATGCCGGCTGCCTCGAGCTTTTTGGCATAACCTGCTCCCACTCTCCAGAAATCGGTAATCGGCCTATGGTCCCATAGCTTTCGCCTATAGCTATTCTCATTAAGCTCTGCTATACGCACTCCTCGCTCATCAGGCATGGCATGCTTTGCCATAATATCCATGGCTATCTTGCACAGATACAGATTGGTACCAATGCCGCAGGTTGCCGTGATACCGGTATCCTTAAGGACATCGTCTATCATCTTAGACGCAAGCTCCCTTGCCGTCATGTGATAAGTGCGAAGATAGTGTGTCACATCCATAAAAACCTCATCTATCGAATAAACACTGATATCCTCAGGTGCGATATACTTAAGATAAATATTGTATATGCGTGTACTGTAATCCATATACAAAGCCATACGCGGCGGTGCAACAATGTATGTCAGCTCATACTCAGGATGTGCGTCAAGCAGATTCGCATTATATGATGCATACTCAAAGCCTGCCATTGTGCTTTCTGTTATATCATTTTCTGCTATATCAATTTCTGTTACATATTTTTTTCTCTCATCCGGATTGCCCTCAGTCTGGAGTCTTTTTTGCTGTTCACCTGCTGATTGTTTTCTATCAGATTGTTCGCCCTCAATTTGTCGGCTTCTCTCCACTGTCCCGGCAGCATGTCCACTCGCCATAAGCTTCGACAGACGCAGCTTGTTTACCTCCTTCACACGCTGTACCACCTCAAAAAGGCGCGCCCTGCCCGGTATGCCATATGCCTTAAGAGCCGGCGATACTGCAAGACAGATAGTCTTCTCCGTGCGGGTTGGATCTGCCACGACCAGATTAGTGGTCAGAGCATCCTTTCCCCTCTCTCTGCACTCTACTGATGCGTAAAATGATTTTAAATCTATTGCCACATAAATGTGCTCTTCATTATGCTTATCCATACTGCAATTTTACATTGATTACTCCAAAATGTCAAGAACATATGTTTGTATATGTGAATTATATCCTCACACAACAATGCCCCGCCAAGAATGGCGGGGCAAGGCGTTATGTGCCATGGATGGCACATAAAAGCTAATTATATCATTTTCGTACTAATAACCACTATGAATCACTAAGCTTTAAAACACTACACTACAAGGAAGAACTTCACAAGGAAGAGAAGCGAAATAGCATAAGTAAGGATAGAAACCTCCTTTGCTTTTCCTGTAAAGACCTTGAGTACAGTATATGTGATAAGTCCAAGACCTATACCATGTCCGATAGATCCGGAGATAGGCATTGCAATAAGCATGAGTGCTACCGGAGCAACCTGTGAGAGATCCTCGAAATCCACCTTCTTAAGACCGCCAAGCATCAGGATACCAACATAGATAAGTGCTGATGATGTTGCTGCGGCAGGAATGATTGCTGCAAGCGGTGCTATAAAGACGCATGCAAGGAACAGGATACCTGTTGTGAAAGCTGTAAGACCTGTTCGTCCACCGGCCTCTACACCTGATGCAGACTCAACAAAAGTTGTTACTGTAGATGTACCTGTTACGGCACCAACCACTGTGGCAACTGAATCGGAAACCAAAGCCTCCTTCATGTTTGGCATATTTCCCTCTTTGTCAACCATTCCTGCTCGTGATGCAGTACCAACAAGTGTTCCGATGGTATCAAACATATCTATGATACAGAATGTGATGATGAGTGAAATTGCTGTAAACCATCCAATACTGATGAAATCCTTGAAATCGAACTTGAACAGTGTTGTATCTGCCATATCCTTAAACTGTGGCACAAATGAAGCTGTTGCAAGTGATGCAAAAGGATTTGTTCCAAAGAATATAGCCTCTCCTACCCAGTAAACTACGCAGGCTGCAAGCATACCAAAAAGTACTGCTCCGTTGACGCCCTTATGAGCTAAAATAATGATAACAAAAAGTCCGATGAACATAGTCACAACAGTGAGCACCATTGAAGAATATCCATCTGTCATATTTGTTTTGGCAAGTCCCGGTGTGAGTGCACCGAAGAAATCCTTCATCACATAAAATGGTCCACCATCCTTTGAGTAAACACCGGCATTTGATCCAAAACCGATATTTAAAAGCATAAGACCGATAGCCGGTGAAATACCCATGCGGACACCATAAGGAATGGCATCTACTATCTTGTCACGGATATTGAATATTGAAAGTATGAAGAATAAAATACCCTCAATAAGGATGATACACAGTGCAGCCTGGAATGAATCAACATATGACAGGCCTGTGATGCTTACGATATTGGCAACTACTACAGCAAAGAAGCTGTTAAGTCCCATACCCGGAGCCAGTGCAAATGGCTTGTTGGCAAGAAATGCCATGACAAACATACCGACTGCCGAAGCAATACATGTTGCCAGGAACACTCCGTTCCATAGTGCTTTTGTTCCCTCAGCACCAAATCCGGTGAGGAGGTTTGGGTTAAGAGCAATGATGTATGCCATGGTCATGAATGTTGTCAGACCGGCAAGAATCTCTGTCTTGACCGTTGTGTTGTTTTGTTTGAGTTTGAAGATTTTCTCTAACATTTTTCTTCCTTTCCTTTTATCTTTTTTGCAGCTGTTATCCGCTTTCCTGCTACAGGCGCCTGTTAATAGCTGCATTGTATATAAAATTGTGAATCACAATTGATTCCTTGTTTTTTCCACGAACTCACTCGTGAAAACATCAAGTGTAACCGGCTTTGAATAGAAATAGCCCTGAATAATATTACAGCCAAACTGCTGTAATAGCCTTACCTGCTCCTCATTCTCAGCCCCCTCGGCAACACACTCTATGCCAAGCTCCATAATCATGGATATGAGGTGCTTTAACATAATCCTGCTCTTCTCATTGCTCTCGAGATTCTTGACCAGGGAACGGTCAATTTTAGCAATGCTGAACGGAAACTTAAAGAGCATCTCAAGATTTGAGTACTTCGTGCCAAAGTCATCCATCGAAAGACGAAAGCCCATTGAAATCAGCGACTGCGCGATATTATTTATCAATACAATATCCATATCACCAACAGACTCTGTTATCTCTATCTGAACAAGCCCCTCCGGTAGATCATACCTGTTCATTATCTCCTTCACCTGATCCAGGAGGTCTGCATATTCCAGTGTATTTTTTGAGAAATTCACAGATACCGGAACCACTCTCCTGTCACTTATACAGCGAAGCTTCTGCGCCTTGCATACCTCATCAAGTACAAATAAATCAATAAGATGCGAGCATCTGTTTTCTTCTAAAATCTCGATAAAATGAATTGGCCCTACAACGCCATGAGCCTCATCAAAAAATCTGATAAGGGCCTCCGCCCCGACTGTGATGCCTGTTCTTGAATCAACCTTCGGCTGATAATACACCATGAAGCTTCCCTTTTCAATCTCAGAAACCACATCCTTAAATACCTTATTTCTCATTATACTGTCAAGACTCTTAAGCTTTGCGTCCTTTTCAATATCATACATTAAGCGAACCTCTGAGAGCTGCCTTGCTATGTCGGGCTTGTCCGTCCAACTAAAGCCTGTCGATACTGAGACATCCAGATCATCAAGGCTTTCCCTTACTATCCTGACAAGTCCCATAAATGATTTTTTATCAATATCCTTGCAAAAAACAACTATCTCATCCTGCTCGTACCTGTATATATCATAGCCTGTAAAAACGCCCCTGATCACATCTGCAACCATCCTAAGACGCGCATTTCCTGCCATATACCCAAATTTTTCATTTATATCTGAAAGCCTTATGATATCTGATGCAAATACTCCCATAAAGCTGCAGTCATACTCCACATAGCTCTCTCCCAAATTATTAAAGGTCTCTCTCTTTCTTAAGCCTGTGACCTGGTCAAAATTGAGCCTGTACTCATACTCTGCCCTCGCCTTCTCATAAAACAGACTATTCGATATTGAAATACCAATCATTTCAATCAAATCCAGACTTCCTGAATTGGCTCTTGGATTCATAACCACGATGACACCAAAGCATTGTTCCCCCTTGTTTAGAAGAACAGCAGATGTAGACCATATTCTGACATCAGCCATACGCTTGAATAAATCCCTGTATTCACCCTCAATTGACTGAATATCACTTATAAACACACGGCCGGTGTCATTAAACAGAGCGAGAAAATCTGTAATTGCACCTCTTGAAACAGATTCATTAACCACCTTTGCCATAATCTTAGCACTTGGTATATGTATCTCCTCAATTGTGTCCCACGCACTCTCTCCATTATAAATGACAGC
>ERZ825324.1793-NODE-1793-length-24573-cov-36.009218_pt1 | contig 24573 bp, 23 predicted proteins | sample MGYA00519859_ERZ825324 | MGnify/ENA primary metagenome ERZ825324 (study PRJEB31778, sample SAMEA3449198) | human gut metagenome | biome: human gut; feature: human-associated habitat; material: faeces | place: United Kingdom | collected 2010/2012 ... | reverse complement strand
GGGTTCTGCTGTCTTATGCAAGAAATAAAAAATGGAATTGATAGAACCCACCTTATGTATTTCCCCGGAATATTGCATACTGACAACACCTCTGCATTGTGTTCTCCGAACGCCACGAAGACACTTCCACATCCCGGGCTGCCCCCACGCGTTCCGTCCGGGCGGAAAAACCGGATCCTGTTTCTTAAGAATTTTAATGCCGTCGCTTGTTCAAATACAATGTCTTGAAACAGTTTATTATCGCAACGATTGAACAGCAAGGCGATGCCGTCACCATGCTCTGCCAGCCGACGGACGAAAAGTTCGATTAGTGGCCGCGAATACGGAGGATTGAGCCAGACACGTCCGAACCAGTCCTTTGTCAAACCGTTGTCATTTTTGTTATACATGACATCAGCTGTTTCCCATAGCGGCGACACAGGTGCGCAAGGGTCTAAATCGAACCGTCCCAACGCATCTATAATCTCTTGCGGAGTATACCACTCATCAGTCGGTGTCGTGCTTCTTTCAAATCTGACATCCATACTCATCACAATTTAAAAAATAGCATATTGCGGTTGGAAGATAATCTCCAAACCGCACTCTTCGGCAATAGTCGCCTCGATGCGCGCCCCTTTACTTGCCTCCCAATCTTTGAGTAGATAGATCGCATCGCATTCGAGTAGCAGCGCGATGTCAGCGACGAGATGCTCATTCCAGCTCGCCGCTTTATTTACTCCGTTGTCGAGCGGGTTGACAGGCTCATGCCCGAACGCCCGGATTTGCTGTTCCGCCTGCCGGAATTTGGCCGTCACCTGCTCAGAAAGCAGCCCCGATATTTTGCCGCTGATATAGCACTTCATCACTCAGCCCTCCTTTTAAGGATTAACACGACCTCGCGGACGATGAAAACCACAAAAACAATGATTGCAATTGCTCCCGGAACCCAAATGGGAGCAAGAACCCACCACCATGACCACGCAATCGTCTTTGTCAGTTTCAGCACGATAAAGGCGATTGTAAGTAGCCCCCAAAAGCCTATACCTGCACTCGATGAATTGTTGTTTGAACTCATGTTGAAATATTTTTAAAAGGTGAATAAATCCGTCAGTTCGGCAATGCGGACGAAGTTGTCCCCGCTGTGTATTGCGCCAAACACTCCATTGCGATACGTTCCACCGAGTCGATGTCTTTCTGCTTGTTCCGGAAAGCGTGATACACATTCCGCAGTCGCTCGGCAGGTATCTTGTTAAATGTTTGGTACCCAGTTGCACGGCAGGCAATGCCCTTGATGATTTCGGCATTGCTTTCACGACCGATTTTGCGCAAATACCCGCCTATCGCGGCCATTACCTGTTTGCGCAACTTGTCCATCGTTTCACCCTTACCACCCTCCAACTGCCGCGAAAGAGAGGCGCATATATCGATAAGGTCGTGCGTGTCGATGTCGGCACTACTTTCGACGCCGAAGCTCTCCACTATAGCCCGTTTCTCCGCGTCTGTCAGACACAGCCGAGAGCAGAGGGTATGAAACTTGCGCAGTAATCCGTTATGTATTTTATCCATTGTATCCATAGTTTTAGGTATTATCGATTCGGCAAAAGATATTTCAGAGCAGCAATGGTTTCCGTGTCTATCTTGGCGTTAAACCGTCTGCATTGATCCTCGTGTAATCCGGACGCAATAGCTCCGCAGCAGCAAAAAATATGTTGTGCGTCAGATAGTTTATTCTTAATTTCCGACCTTACGGTGTACCACTTCTCGGGGTGATATTTTTTCAACCATTCGATTTTGTCTTTCTTTTTCATACTACTACAATTTATCAATCCAATACTCGTTTGCGCCCTGTTCCCATATCACGAAATCTGCGCCGCCCTCGCCGCGTTCCGCCACCTCGTAACGAGTGGTGACAAAGACCTTGTAACCCTCGACGCGCATCTTGATTTCACTGTCGTAGCGTATCTTCTCCGCCACAACGCCGTCGGGCAGGCCTCGCTTTTCATGGCTGACGAAAATAAACAGCTTGTTGGGAAAGTCATCTTTTAGTTTCATAACGTCAGCCACCTTTAGACCGAACCAATAATGCACACTGTCAATCACTATCACATCAGGGCTTTGTTTTTTAGCCAGCCGCACGCGCAAGTCTTTCAAACTCTCTTTGTTTAACAATATAATGCGGCTGCCTACCTCGTCCATCCTTACGCGTTCCCATGCCTTTTGCAGTGAAAGCGAAAGCCCTTGCTCCAAACTATTATATGCTACGCGGCGAAAGCGGGTTAGATACTTGCACAATTGCATAAGAAAGGTGGTTTTACCGCTACCACTGCCTCCATAAACAATCCACACCCCGCGCAGTTCGGGTTTCCCGAAACTGGCAAGAAATGCACCGTCGAACTCGGCTACCTCAAACTTGGCTGTCAGTACATTTCTATTGCTTATCGCCCGTCCCATGTCTATTCTTCCGTTATCAGATGTATCGTCAAATAAGGCACATTATTGATCGTCTTAATCGTTATGCAGTTCTCCCTTACATCGAACCTGTGAGTAATGCCGAGGCACTCTGTCGCGTTCCTGCGCTTGTAGGTAAAATCTACCAGATAGCGCAGTACCGTCTCCATCATGGAATATCGCTCTATGTCGGGGTAATTCTTGTTTCGGTCAAAAGGGAAATATGCTAAAACCGACAACAGCCAAATGGGTGTCCGCTTGGTGTGCTTCTCGATTATGAACCGTGCCATTACGCCTGCCCTCCATTCTTTTGTATCGCCCAAATAGCGCGCTTTACGCGGCGCAAATCGCATTCGCAGTCATCCGCTATACGGTTGATGGTTTTTGCATCGGATATGCCGTTTACCACGCAGACGGCGGCAATATCCTCCGTGTTCACAACTTGCAACTCCACGAACTTGCGACCCATGCGGCTGTAAATTTCCTCGTACCCCTTGCGCTTGGTGCGAAGTCCTTTTTTGATACGCTTTTCCAGAAAATTAGTCGCACAAAGAATAATGCCGCAGTGTCCCTCCAGCTGATTGTAAAGGCTGATGAAGAAATAGAACACATGATCCGAAAGTTTGTCTGCCTCGTCAAGCACGACAAGCGGATTTTCCTTGCGTTTGAGCGTGTCGATGATGTCGTCCATCATGTCCGACACCGTGCTGCCCGTGAAATCCACGCCCATACATTGCAACAGCTTGCCCATGAACGTGCGACGGTTCCAATACTCCGAACAGCACAGGTGGTAAACATTACGGTGGCTGGCGGCATAATTCTTTATCGCTTCCGTCTTGCCGCATCCAGCGTCGCCCGTAACAGCCAGCACAAGGCTGTCCTCACGCGCATTGTCGAGTAGGAAGCCCATGCGGCTGTACGCGCGTGTTTCAGCGATGTGCCACGCTTTGGCCTCGTGTCCCGTCTGGGCGGCTATCGTGCGCCACATTTCATCGCTTATGGTATCCCAATCGCCTGCCAGCACTTTGCTGATGGTGGCGGAACTAACGCCGTTCATACTGTTGGCCGCCTTGTTCTGGCTGCCTTTCTGCACGCAGTAGTCTTTAAGGCGTGCGGTAATCTTTTGTTTTTCGTCCTTTTGCATCTTATATTCGTTTTCAGAAAATTGAATAATCGTCTTTATCCGAGGCAGCCGCGCCCTGAGGGATTATCGGTACCTCGACGGCCTCCACCTCCTGCGCTTTCAGTCGTTGTTGCGCTTTTGGCAGTTTGTGCTGGCCGCGGCTGTCGCAGATAAGTAGGCGACCGAGGATGTTATCCAACTGCGGGTTGCCACTTATCAGCTGTTCGGTCTTTTCGTAGGCCAAGGTGCGGCGGTCAGTAATGTATTGCTCCATCTGCCTATTGAAGTCCTGTACACGCTGGAGTTCCGCCGCATCACCTTCCTTACGGTCGGCAAGTGCCATCGGTTGCACGTATTTTTCCGTCAGCATGAAATGCAGCGTGCCGTCCTCGCTCACGGCCAGAACCTCGTGCAGGTTGTCGGGGTCGTATTTCACCGTCCAGCGCGTACCCGCATATTGACGAAAACGCATGTCAAAACAGTCGTAATCGCGCTTCATGCCCAGTAGTGTAGGGCGCAGGCCGCTACCCTCGATAGCGTTCTTGTACCCCGTTTCCGCACCGAAATGCAGCAGGTACTGCTCGCGGCTCAACGGCAGGCGGCATTCCGCAGGCAAGTTGTCCATCATCTTGCGGAATCGCTCGACCTTGCACTGGCGCTCCATCTGGATAATCTTTTCTATTTGCTGGCGCACACCCGCCTCGTCGGGGAAACGGTGCCGCTGCATATTCAGTGCTTCGCTGTTCGGCTGTTTGCTGGGATCGGTGGTGATGCCGTAACCCGACCAGTTGTTAAACAGCTTGCCGTATTTTTTATTCAGGTAGCTGAAATAAGGCTCTACGACCTTTGACTTGGCGTTTTTCACGCGGGCGGGGGTCAGTTTCGCTCCCATCACGTTGTAAAGCGGCGTCATGGCTTTGAGGGCGTAATGGTCGCATTGTATCTGGTTCGCCCGCAGCATCACGCCGAAAAGTTCCTCACTGTGCTTAGCAGCATTGCGGAGGGCTTCGGCTATCAATGCGGGGGTTTCGTGCGTTCCGATGGCATAGCCTATCGGATAGTTGCAACACGGGTCTAACACCACCTCCAATGTAAGACGGTTACAGTAGGTGGTTACGCTGTGACCTTTGCTATCCGTCTTGGTATCTTGGTAAAGCAGTTCCACATCCCAGCCGTCGAGCGTCCACATCAGGAACGGAGCGGTCGGACGTTTACGCTTCACTTGCATACTTTTCGTGTTACGGAAGTTCGTCGCTCCCAAGCGGCCTGCCGCCGTGACCAAATCCAATTTGTCGCGCCATACGGCCACTGCGCTGGCGGTTATAGGCTTCCAGTCCTGCTGGTTCGCTACAGCGTTGTACAATTTGGCGATGGCCGCATTGTCGAGGTTGTTGTGGTGGCCTATCAACTGCACCAGCACACTCTCCTTGATGTCGTCATCCACTTTTGCAGCATTGGTGTTCTGGAACTTCTTGCTAATGAAACACACATAACCGTCGCGCAGGTAGTCATTAAACTTGCGTTGCAAACGGCGGTCGCTTTCGGGCAATGAATGGGGAAAACGGTCTGCAAGGCGCGGAAGCGCGGCGGCGGCTTTGCGCCAGAACTCCGTCTTGTTCAACTTCGGTTTGCTTTGACGCAGGCGGTGGCTGTTACTCATTTCGATGCAATGCCGAAAGGCGTTCATGATTGCGCAGTTGTTCGAGTATTCAGCCTGCTTTTCAGGGGGCAGATGCCGCCCGTCCGACAATACATATTCGGCATAGAATTGCATTGCCATACCGTCGGGGGTTATCGTGTCCATGAAAGGCTTGCTATCGGCTTTCTCCTGTAAATCGGGGTAACGACGGTAAACTTCCGTGCGATATTTCAGTGGTAGGCTTTCAACGGCAAACAGTGCAGGAGTATCATAACAAGCGCGACGCACTTGCTGCAACTTACCACGGTGACGGAGTAATTTCAAATTGCTTTCTGTCATTATACCCGCGGTTAGTTCCCCATGACTTATACAAAGCGTGTTACCGTAATACTCCATAATTACATCGCTTGTGCCTCCGCCTGTATGGCAGAAAGCTGGCCTATCGTTACATTGTCATATCCTTTCATAACATCTCCGTCTTTGATGATGTCCACATGACCGGTATTTTTGTCACACTCCAGCATAATTCCGTTTGGGAAATACTGTCGCATGAAATTATCAGCATCGTGCATTGTCTCCATTGCAGGAGATACTATCATCAAGACGCCTCCGCGATCTTGAGCCAATTTGCGGATTTTGCGTGCCAACGGGCTTTCTCCTCCTCTCTCTGCGAAAGTTAAAGCGCGCCAAACCGTCATTTTGGTTGTTCTTAAAGCCTTAATCAGAAACTCTCGATTCTCTTTCGTCACTGCTATGTACTTTTCCATCGTCCTATGTTATTTCAGGTTAGATTTGATAAATTCTTTATCTTCTTCCCAAAGCGGCAAATTCATTTCTACTGTTTGCAGAACCACTTTCTGCTCGCCGATAAGCCGTACCGCCATTCTTCGGAAATCACTATCATCGTATGCTCTGGATTTGCCTATAAGGAAAGCCGCCAATTCATTCATACGCTCGTCTTTTTGCTTGTTCATAAGCTCAAAGTTTACAGCCCTTACATGAACATCGCGGATAATTTTGCTATCTCCGTGCTTCTTGAAGTCTTTGCAGAACTCGTCTTTGTTCATGGATGTGTGCATATACACGTCATGGATGTAATCGAACTCTTCGCTCGTCGGCTTAAAACCTGTCCTGTCTTCAAATTCTTTCTGTGTCATTGCCATTTTGCTTTTTAGTGAAACATTCTTCGGTCTCGGCCTTTATTCGTATCTTTGGCTGTGGTGTTACTTGTCACACGCTGCAAATATCGCAACTTCTCACGAATAAACAAAATAAAATCGTGATAAATGTCGAGGTAATTAGATTGTATTATGTATGAATGAAACAATTCACGATAGGATAGGGACGTTAGTCCAAGAATATGGAGATGGTAAAAATACCGTATTTGCCAACAAGATAGGTATTAGTGAAGGCAATGTGCGTGGTTACATCAAAGGCATTATGCCGAAAGCTGATGTTCTTGAAAAAATCGTGAGAACTTTCGATGTGAATGCAATGTGGCTACTCACAGGCATAGGTCAGATGCGTGTAAGTAATTTAGATATGAGTACACCTGTATTTACTTCCGATAATGACAGACTTGCAACCGTGTTGCAACAGTTTGATGTATTCATCCAAAAAAAAGACATGCAAATCGTACAACAAGCAGAAGAAATAGGGCGTTTACGAGAACGAATATCTCATCTTGAACGTGAAAAGGGAAAAGATGCCTCGGATGTCCAGACTTTTGGCGTTGCAAATGTAGGGTAACCGTGATACATATCTTACGCCGCTAATACACAATTCTGCACATCCCTCATACAACGCTATTTCTCCTACTTATTATGCTATTTTCTTTATTTCATGGAGATGAAAACACATTAAATGGTTATAATCAATAACTTAAATAGATTGTAGTTATTGTTTTTTTATACTCAAACAGGAATTAAAGGGGTAGATTTTCACGGAAAAGCCGTTATTTTACACTTGTTTTTCTCTCATGGGGTAGTATTCTCTCCTTGAAAGTAACCCCAACTGTAACTCCAACTGTAACCCCAAACAACATTCTTCACACGAAATGTACTGAATTACCCCCTATTCTACCCGATCATTTCAGTCCCCAATCCTGCCATTTCCGGAAGTCCGTTTAACAGGTAATTAAACGCCAATTAAACGGTACTTATCCCCACCTTACCAACCGCCCCTCTCATAAAAACAAATAAGTAATGCGGGCAAAAGCCCCATTTTACGCCGTTTTCGGCTATTTCCAGTCGTCCACAATACAGGCGGCCAGATAGCCCAAAAACCACCTGACCGCCTGTATAATTAAAGCGAATTAAAGTTGTTGCACAGCCGCATTTAACGGCTCATCAAACGGTTTGCCCTCGTTCTTAAACCAGAATTAAAGCCGATTAAAGGTTTTGGCCGTTTCGTTTTACACTTCCATTCTGCTATTCCTGCAAACATATCACACATTATCAATTACTTACACCATTAAGAAAGCATCACACTGTTGTACATTTCGTTTTCATGCCCGTAACCTGGCTGAACGTTCCCTCGGGTGAAAAGATGAAAATGCAGGAGCGGCACGGTCAATCCGTGCCGCTCCTGCATCGGTGACGGGAAAACCTGCGCTGCGGGCTCCCGTAGCGGTTATCCTATTTCCTGGTCATTTTCGCGCCGACCTCTATCTTGTTGAAGCCCTCCAGCATCGTGTCTACCTGGGGAATGACGGCTGTCAGGATGGCGGCTATCTCCGGATTGTCCTCTCCGACGAGAGCGAGTATGCCGTTCGTGATTGCTTTGCCGGCGCTCCATGTCTCGGATATCATCCCCTTGTCGATATAGAGGGTGAGTTCGTTCTCCGTGAGTTTGTATTTGAAGGTGACCTTGGCGGTATTGTCGGCTGCCGAATAGGTGAAGATACCCTTGTTGAATCCGGCGAGCAGCTGCTTGATGGCGGCAGCCTCCTGCGGGTCGGTGGCGGCATCCAGCATGTTGTCGATAGTCTCGGAGGAGAGGGTGAATATCACATTGCTGCCGTTGAGAGCGTAGGTGATGGCATCGGCCGGTATCCCCTCCGCTTCGTTCGGCAGCAATGTTACGGTGCCGTCTTCCGGGTCGTCGAATACGATGACCATGGAGCCGTCCGGCTGGAAAGTGATGTCCGATGTGCCGCCCAGGTCGGCGGACTGGGTCAGCGAGAAGAGGGCTGCGATTATCTGCGCATAGGTCATGTTCATGCCCTCCATCTCGATGGCCGTCGCGTTGGGGTCTTTCGCCTCCATTTCGGAGTAGAGGGGTTTGGCCTCCATGCGGTACTCTCCGGCGAAAGTCGTGTCGCCGCCCGTTGTCGTTCCGTTCTTCTTGTCGCATCCCGTCAGGGCCAGTGCTGCGGCCATTGCCGATACGGCGAGGATGCCTCTAATCAACTTTTTCATTTCTTTTGGATTTAATGGTTGATATGGGTATTGTCAGTCTATGATTTTCAGGTTGGCGTAGCGGCTGAGAAGGCTCTTTCTGCCCGCCGTACCGTCGTCAAAGATAACGGTAATTTTCATGTCCGACGCCAATTCTTCGATATTCGTAATCTCGCCGCGGCCGAACTTGGCGTGTTCCACCCGCATTCCGACAGCATAACGGGAGGCTGAGGCGGTATGTTTCGGCGTCGTCTCTCCCTCCTGGGCCGGTCGTCGGCTGCCCATACTCTTCATGTTGCGCGTGTCGGGCGGTGCGGCGGCGATGTGCGGCGTGCGGGGAGCCGGGGAGGCCGGCCGCTCCGGGTGTCCGGAACCGCCGGTGCCCGAAACCGCGCGGTTTCCGTATGCGGGTCGTTCGGGCCGGTATCTTTCCTGGCGCTGCTTCGGCAAGGAAGCGGGACTGTTCTCCGCGGACTCCTCGTCCATATCGGCGGGAAGGTCCACGTACCGTTCGTCCATCTCCGTGATGAAACGGCTCGGCGAGCAGAATTCTGTATTGCCCCATTTGAACCGCTGTCGGGCGAACGATACGAAAGCTTTCTTCCGCGCCCGTGTGACCGCCACGTAGAAGAGGCGGCGCTCCTCTTCGAGTTTCTCCTGCGAGGTGGCACTCATCAGGCTGGGGAAGAGGTTCTCCTCGACGCCGACGATGAATACCGTATCGAACTCCAGCCCCTTGGCCGAGTGGACGGTCATCAGCACTACGCGGTTCTTGGAGTCCTCCCCCTCCTTGTCCATGTCGGTCATCAGGGAGATGTTCTGCAGCCACTCTTCCACGGTGGGTTCGGCGTCCGCTTCCCCGTCGTCCTCCTCGTAAGCGAGTACGATGCGCTCCTCCTTGAAGTTCTGCATGGAGGAGAGCAGTTCGTTGATGTTCTCCAGGGCATTTTCCGATTCGGGCGAAGGGTTCATGCGGTAGCTCCCGATGAGTCCCGACCGCGTGGCCACTTCGAGCCCGAATTCATGGAGCGGCTTCGTGCTCCGTTCGAGCGAGAGGGAGCGTATCAGGCCGGTGAAGTCGGCGAGTTTTTTCGCCGCCGTCTTCAGTTCGGGTACCTGCTCGCTGCCGGTTCCCTCCAGCACCTCCCACATGCTCACGCCGCGCTCTGCGGCGACAGCGGCCACGCGGGCCACCGTGACCGCGCCGATGCCCCTGGCCGGTGTATTGATGATGCGGCGCAGCGCTTCGTTGTCGCGCGGATTGACTATCAGCCGGAAATAGGCCACGAGGTCTTTGATTTCCTTGCGGTCGTAGAACGAATGGCCGCTGTAGATGCGGTACGGCACGTCGCGCCGCCGCAGGGCGTCTTCGATGGCGCGCGACTGGGAATTGTTGCGGTAGAGTACAGCTATTTCGTTCCACCGGCCGCCGTTCTCCCGGCCCTCCCGTTTGGCCAGGTCGGCGACGAGGTAGGCCTCTTCCTGGTCCGTATAGGCCTTCAGCACCTTTACCCGGTCACCCTCGTCGTTCTCCGAAAAGACGTGCTTGGGTATCTGGCGGTCGTTCTTGGCGATGATGCTGTTGGCGGCGTTCACGATATTCTGTGTCGAACGGTAGTTCTGTTCCAGTTTAAACACCTTCGCCTCCGGAAAGTCGTTTTGGAACCGGAGGATGTTCTCTATCTTGGCTCCGCGGAAGGAGTAGATGCTCTGCGCATCGTCGCCCACCACGCAGACGTTGGAGTGGGTTTGTGCCAGGCGGCGTACGATGAGATACTGCGCGTAGTTGGTATCCTGGTACTCATCTACGAGGATGTACCGGAACCGGTTCCGGTATTGTTCCAGCGCGTCGGGAAAGTCCCGGAAAAGGATGTTGGCGTATATCAGCAGGTCGTCGAAATCCATGGCGTTGTTGGCCTTGCACCTCCGGGCGTATTCGAGGAAGATGGCGGAGAATTCGGGACGCTTCCGCTGCCGGTCTTCGGCGACGAACGAGGTGTTGGCCGCATAGGCCTCGGCGGTCACGAGATTGTTTTTCGCCAGCGAGATGCGGGAGTGGATGTCGCGCGGCTTGTATTCGTCGGTATTGAGGTTTCGCTCCTTGATGATGGTCGAGAGCAGGCTTTCGCTGTTTGCCGTGTCGTATATCGTGAAGTTGGCGTCGAAACCGAGTCTCCCGGCCTCCTGCCGCAGGATGCGGTAGAAGACGGAGTGGAACGTTCCCATCCAGATGTAGCGTGCCCGGCCGTCGGGAACGAGCTGCTCGATGCGTTCGCGCATCTCCCGTGCTGCCTTGTTGGTGAAGGTGAGCGCGAGTATCGAGCCGGGATGGACGCCCTGTTCTATCATGTAGGCGATGCGGCTGGTGAGTACGCGCGTCTTGCCCGAACCTGCTCCGGCCACGATGAGCGAGGGTTTGTCGTAGTTGAGGACCGCCTCCTTCTGGGCGGGGTTGAGGGTATCTGTAAAATGGGACATCGTTGCTGTATGGGTATCGGGAGCCTCACTGCGGGACCCCCGTCGGTGCGGCAAAGTTAGCTAAAATCGCCGGATTTCTACCTGCTCCTTCCCTGCCTCCCCTCCGCCGGTTTCCCGGTCCTGTGTCGGAGCCCGGGCCGAGCCGGAGAAAAATTTCCGTTTTTTATACTAACTTTGTGTACCTTTCGTTATTACTCCGCAAGTAATGAACGCGATAGGCCCGCGGCTGCGGTGCGCCGGGGGATATACGGTAAAATATTAGCTCGGAAATGAACGAAGTAGTAAACATCAATGAACTGAACGAGCGCATCGAGCGCGAAAGCCTGTTCGTGGATACGCTGAGCAGGGAGGTAGGGAAAGTCATCGTGGGACAGCGGCACCTCATCGACACCCTGCTGATAGGCCTCCTTTCCAACGGGCACATCCTGCTGGAGGGGGTACCTGGACTTGCCAAGACGCTTGCCATAACGACGCTCGCCAAAGCGGTGGACGCGCGTTTCAGCCGCATTCAGTTCACGCCCGACCTGCTGCCGGCCGACATCGTCGGGACGCTGATATACTCCCAGAAGAGGGAGGAGTTTTATGTCAAGCGCGGTCCCATTTTCGCCAATTTCGTGCTTGCCGACGAGATTAACCGTTCGCCCGCCAAGGTACAGAGTGCCCTGCTCGAGGCCATGCAGGAGCGGCAGGTGACTATCGGCGACGAGACCTGGCCGCTGCCGGAGCCTTTCCTCGTGCTGGCCACCCAGAACCCGCTCGAACAGGAGGGCACCTATCCGCTGCCCGAGGCGCAGGTGGACCGTTTCATGCTCAAGGCGCGGATAACCTATCCCAAGAAGCAGGAGGAGCGCGATATCATCCGCATGAACCTGCTGGAGGGCGGCTGTCCCGAACCGGCGAAAGTCATCGAGCCGGAAGACATCGTCAAGGCCCGTCGGGTGGTCTCCGACGTCTATATGGACGAGAAAATCGAGCAGTACATCATCGACATCATCTTCGCCACGCGCGAACCGCAGGAGTATAAACTCCAAAAACTCGCTCCGATGATAGCCTACGGCGGTTCGCCCCGTGCGAGCATTTCGCTGGCGAAAGCGGCCAAGAGTTACGCCTTCATCCGCCGTCGGGGGTATGTCATTCCGGAGGATGTACGGGCTGTCTGCCACGACGTACTGCGCCACCGCATCGGGCTGACCTACGAGGCCGAGGCGGAGAACGTTTCGACCGAAGAAATCATCACCGACATACTCAACACCGTGGAGGTGCCGTAGCGGTGCGGCATCGTTTTGCAGATTATCCGATATGGAGAGCGACAGCAGCGACATACTCCGGCAGGTACGCAAGATAGAGATAAAGACGCGCGGACTGAGCAATGACATTTTCGCCGGCCATTACCACAGCGCCTTCAAGGGGCGCGGCATGGCTTTCAGCGAAGTGCGCGAGTACCGTGTGGGGGACGACGTGCGCGACATCGACTGGAATGTCACCGCCCGCAGCCGCAGTCCGCACATCAAGGTCTATGAGGAGGAGCGCGAGCTGACCATGATGCTGCTGGTCGATGTCAGCGGTTCGCGTATGTTCGGTACGGCGGACAAACTGAAGAAGAACGTTATCACCGAAATCGCCGCCGTGCTCGCTTTTTCCGCTACGGAGAACAACGACAAGGTAGGATGCATCCTTTTCAGCGACCGCATCGAGAAGTTCATTCCCCCGAAGAAGGGTCGTTCTCATATCCTGATGATAATCCGCGAGTTGATAGAGTTCGTTCCGCAGCACGGAGGGACGGCGCTCTCGGAGCCTTTCCGTTATCTGACCAACGTCCTTAAGAAGCGCTGTACGGCTTTCGTGCTTTCGGATTTCATGGAGCCGGAGGAGGACAGAAAGCGGTTCGAGGATGCACTGAAGATAGCCTCCGGCAAGCACGACATCGTGGGCATACGTGTCTATGACCGCCGTGATGCCGAGTTGCCCGACGTGGGAATCATGGAGGTGCAGGATGCGGAGACGGGACGCAAGATGTGGATAGACACGTCGCTCGCCGCGCTGCGAGACCATTACCGCGGAGAGTGGGAGCGGCTGAGCCGCGAGACGGCTTCCGTGCTGAACCGCAGCTGGGTGGATAACGTATCGGTCGCTACCGACGAGGATTACGTCAAGGCGCTGATAAAACTGTTCAATAGGAGATGATGAAGAGAGCCGTCATACTGTCGTGTCTGTTGCTGGCGTTCGCCGCGGGGATACCGGGCGTACGGGCCGCCGCGCCGGTGGTTCGGGCCACGCTGAAGCCCGATACCGTCCTCATCGGCGACCGTTTCTCGATAGAGGTTCTTATCGACAAGGACATGATGCAGGTGGTGGAACTCCCCACCTTCGGCACGGATATGACGGGTGGCGGCAGCATCGAGATACTCTCCGAATCGCCGCTCGATACGCTCCGGCAGGAGGGGCGCAGGCAGGTGCTTCGCAAACGGTACGAACTGACCTCGTTCGATGCGGGGATTTACGAGCTGGGGCGTTATCCGGTGCTTTACGGCGACAAGAATATCACCGATACGCTCTATTCGCAGGCGCCTCTACGCATCGTGGTCGATACCTTTCCGGTCGATACCCAGAAGAGTACCGTCTATGACATCAAGGGCCCGGAGCAGGCCCCGCTGATGGTCGGTGAATTCGCGGGCTATGCGGCGGCGATACTGGTGTTTGCGGCGGTGCTGGCGGCCGTGGTGATACAGGTCTGCCGTTATCGGGCCCGTCGGCGCGGTACCGTACCGGAAGGCCGGTCCGTACCCGTCGTACCGCCCCATGTGCAGGCGATACAGGATTTGGAGACTCTCCATAACCGGAAGCTGTGGCAGAGCGGTCGGGTGAAGAGCTATTATACGCAACTGACCGATATCGTGCGGGCCTACCTGAACGGACGTTACGGCGTCAATGCGATGGAGATGACCTCGGACGAAATCATGGGGGCCGCGGCGGCTCTGCAGATGTCGGACAAGAACCGTCGCGACCTGCGGGCCATCCTGCTGACGGCCGACCTCGTGAAGTTCGCCAGACATGTACCCGCCGGGGAAGAGAACGAGAACCTCTATTATGCGGCCTATTATTTTGTGGAGGATACGAAAGAGGTGCCGGCTGAAGCCGACGGAGGGGAAAAGGAGGAGAACGATGGGAAGGAGAGCCGTTAAACGGGCCGTCGGGGCCGTTCTGTTTGCAGCCGCGCTCCTGTGGTGCGGCGGGGTTACCGCGCAGCAGCATCCCGAGCGCCGTCACCTGCGCGCCGGCAACCGCAGTTACGAGGCGCAGGAGTATGCCGCGGGGGCGGAGGCTTTCCGCGAGGCGCTCGCCAAGGAACCTTCATCGTTCGCGGCCGCGTTCAATCTGGCCGATGCGCTTTACAAGCAGGGAGATTATGCCGGGGCCGCCGAAGTGCTCGGTGCATTGGCCGAACGTTCCGACCTGACGCCCGGTCAGCGGGCCAAGGTTTTCCACAACCTGGGCAACGACATGTTCGCACAGCAGAAACTGAAAGAGGCGGCCGATTTCTACAAGCAGTCGCTTCGTGAAAATCCGGCCGACCTTGAAACGAAATACAATCTTGCGTATGTCCAGAAACTGCTCGAAGAGCAGCAACAGGAGGGCGGCGGAGGCGACGACCGGAATCAAAACCAGAACCAGGACCAGGACCAAAATGGAAATCAGAACCGCGACGGCGACCGGGAGCAGAATCGGGACGGTTCGGAGAACCGTGACGAGGGTGGAAATGACCGTCCGGATGACCGGAACGACTCCGACGGGGACGACAGCTCCGACGACCGGGACGACGGCGGAAGTGCCGGGGATGACTCCGGGCCGAAAAGGGAGTCCCGAGAGCAGGAGACTCCGGGCGGCATGAGCCGTGAGGATGCCGAGAATATTCTGGATGCCATGCAGCAGCAGGAGGACAGGACGCGTGAGAAGGTAAATGCCCAGCGTGCGGTCGGTGTGGCCCGGTCGGGAAAGAACTGGTAGCCGGGTGCTGCCTTTGTTGAGAACCATTGAGTTGATAGCATGAAGATAACGCAATTCGCCAATCCGGAACTGTTGTGGCTGCTGGTCCTGTTGCTGCCGATGGCCGCGCTTTATGTGTGGCGCGTCCGCCGGGGCGGTTCTGCGTTGCGCATCTCTTCGGTCGTCCCGCTGGAGGGAGTGTCCAGAGGGGTGAGGTATTGGGCGCGGCACCTGCCGTTCGTATTGCGCTGTACGGCGGTGGCGCTGCTCGTGGTGGCGTTGGCCCGGCCGCAGAACTCCGAGAAGGGGAGCTCCACGACCACCGAAGGTATCGATATCGTGCTGGCGATGGACGTATCGACCAGCATGCTGGCCCGCGACTTTGAACCCGACCGTATCACGGCGGCAAAGGACGTGGCCGCCAAATTCGTGGCCGACAGACCCAACGACCGCATCGGTATCGTGGCCTTCGCGGGTGAGAGTTTCACGCAGAGTCCCCTGACGACCGACCGGAGTACGCTCCAGACGTTGTTGGGGCAGATTAGTACCGGCATGATAGAGGACGGTACGGCGATAGGCAACGGCTTGGCCACGGCTGTCAACCGGCTCCGCGAAAGCGATGCCAAGAGCAAGGTGGTCATCTTGCTGACCGACGGCGTGAACAATGCGGGCCAGGTGTCGCCCGCCACGGCGGCCGATATCGCCGCCTCGTACGGAATACGCGTTTATACGATAGGTGTCGGGACGCGCGGAACGGCTCCCTATCCGGTGCAGGACATGTGGGGCATGGTGCGTTACGTTCCCATGCCGGTGGAGATAGACGAAGAGATACTCACCGACATCGCTTCGCGTACCGGAGGGGAGTATTTCCGGGCCACCGATGCGGGGACGCTGGCGGAGGTGTATTCCCGTATAAACGAAATGGAGAAGAGCCGGGTAGAGACCAGCGAGTATATGACGCATACGGAGCTGGCCGGAAGGTACATGCTTTGGGCGTTCATTCTGCTCGCGGCGGAGTTCCTCGTGCGTTTCCTTTGGCTCAGGCGGCTGCCGTAAGGCTGCCGTCGGTCGGGGAGGGGAGAATTTCCGTGTCGGAGCCGTGTGACAACGGCGGTTACGAAGAGGAAGAACGTTGCGGCGCTTTCTGCAAAGGAGAGGCAATAGGGTCGGCGGAGAGCACCGCCGGGTAAAAACAGATGGATAGGAGATGTTGAAATTCGCGGTTCCGGATTATTTGTACCTGTTGGCGGCGATACCGCTGCTGACGGCGGTGTATCTGTTTGCCGTTCGGTCGCGCCGCAGAAGGCTGGAGCGTTTCGGCAATCCGCAGACGCTTGCAGAACTCATGCCGGAGGCTTCGCCGACGCGTATGCGCAACAAGGCGGTGTTTTTTTTGACGGCGCTGGCGTTGCTTGCAGTGGCGATGGCCCGTCCGCAGCTCGGTTCCAAACTCCGGGAGGTGGAGCGCGAAGGGGTGGAGATAATGATAGCGGTCGATGTCTCCAACTCCATGCTGGCCCGCGATTTCGAACCCAACCGGCTCGAACGTACCAAATATGCCGTAGAAAAGGTGTTGGAGGGGTTGGAGGAGGATAAGGTGGGCGTCATCGTCTTCGCAGGGGACGCCTACGTGCAGCTTCCCATTACGTCCGATTATCTGACGGCCCGCAACTTCGTGGCGCAGATATCGCCCAATATGGTCTCCAAACAGGGTACCGCGCTCGGCAGTGCCATTTCGCTCGCAGCTTCGTCGTTCACGTCGGGGAGCGAGAACAGCCGTGTCGTCATCCTCATCACCGATGGGGAGAACCATGAAGACGACCCGCTCGCGGCCGCGGAACATGCCGCTTCGCAGGGCGTGAAGATTTATACCATCGGGATAGGTACGCCCGAGGGGGCTCCCATCGAGCTCGGCGGTGATTTCATCCGGGACGAGAACGGCGATATCGTGGTGTCCAAGCTGGATGAAAAGACGCTGCAGGAGATAGCCCTTGCGACCGGAGGGGCCTACGTGCGTGCCGGCAACCAGTCGATAGGACTGCAGGAGGTAATCGCCCGGATAAACGAAACCGAAAAGGCGCACCTGTCGGAGATGGTCTTCGAGGAGTACGACGAACGTTACCAATACCTGCTTGTTGCAGTGCTTTTCCTGCTGTTGGCTGAGTTCGCCCTTCTGCCCCGCCGGAACCGCCTGCTCGCCCGCTACAACATCTTCGGCCGGAAAGATTCCGGTACGAGCCGTTAGACGCGGCCTCCGTTCTTCTTTTCGCTTGCGGTGTGGCGCCGGCCGCTTATCTCATTGTCCGAACCAGAAACGGTACGAATACTCCCTTTCCACCCTTTGCTCCGTACTGTCCGGCAGATTGGGGTAGAAATCGAGGGAGGTGAAAGCCTGCAGACGCTCTATCGGGACGGCATAATCCGCATATTCTCCCTCGAAGTGCGTTGCGTTCGGCAGCAGGAATCCGATGGCCTCGAAGTCGTTTCCCTCTCGTGCCAGTATCGCCTTGTAGAAGTATTCCGGTATGCCTATGCCCGAGGGCAGGGTATCGAGACCGGACGTCAGGACGCCTCCGGCAACGATGTAGAGCGTGTCGCACCGCACGGCCCACCGTCTCGCCTGTTCTTCGAGCTCTTTCCACGGGCCACGGTTCAGAGCGGGTGTCTGTGGAGCGATGTTGGAGAGGTAGAAGGTGCAGTCGTTCTCTTCCTGCGAACGGGAACGGTCGGCCGAAGGGCAGAGATGCCCGCGGTCGTATCCGCTCCCCTTGTAAGAGGCGGTGGTCGCGGTGGGATATCCGGCTTTTACTACGGTGGGGTCGGGTACGAACCGGTCGCGGCGTTTGGCTTGGCCGGGGGCCGCATCCTCGCCCGTCAGGACGTAGGCCACCCACGAAGCCTGCCGGTACGCCGTATCGTACCGCAGCGTATATCTGCCCTCTGCGTTCCGGATGACGATGTCGCCGCTGTCGAACGAGGGCAGTTCCAGCGGGCCGGTCATGCTCCGGGTTCCGGCAGCGGCCGTTTCCGTTGCAGGCTCCGGAGCGGTATCTCTTTCGTTGCGGGCCTCTCGGTTCGACATGTCGCGGACGTCGGCGCGAAGGTACCGGGTATCCCCTGCGGAGTCCTGCGGGTGTGCCTCGTGGGCTATTGTAGGAGGGGGGCTGCCGAGTAGGGGGTTATGCAGGCAGTAGTCGTAATACAGCTTGCCTGCCACGGCGAGCAACAGGAAGAGTGCCGCACCTGCCAGGCGGTTGCGGCGCCGTTCCCTGTCTGTCGGTTCGTTCCTGCGTTTGTCCATTCGTTCCGGATGCTTGCTGCAAAGATAGTATCCGGGAGAGGAAAGCGGTTTCCGCCGCTCCCTGTTTTTCCTTTCTCTGGATAGCTCTGCCCTTGTGTCGCCGGTCGCCGATATCCGAAACGGAAACGCCGACAGTCTGCGGAAACGGGGGTGCCGGTCGGGGGGCTTCAGACCTCCGGTTTGTACTGTTACTTAATGTGGGGGTTCAGCCGTTCAGCAGTTTCGTCAAGTCTCCGACGGAAACATCCGTTCTGACGGAGACTTCTTCCAGTGTCATGCCCGTGGCGAGGAAACGTTCGATGACCGTTTTCATCTCTTCGCCGACTTCGATGATATGTCCGTCCGGGTCGTAGAAGCGGACGACGCGCTGTCCCCAGCCCTGTTCGGTGACCGTGCCCAGCCGGTCGATGCCGGGAAATCTTTCCAGTCTCTTCAGAAAACCGTCGAAGTCGGATTCCTCAAAACATATCTCCATATTGTTCGGCCGCTTCGCAATCCGCTCCTCCGGCAGGCCGACCAGCCAGCCGAACGCTTGCTGCAGTGCCAGACCGCACGTAAAGGATACGTTGATGCCGTAATCCTGCCATACTTCCAAGCCGAACAACTCTTCGTAGAATTTCCTTGCGGCGGCGATATCCGCTACTGCAAGCACCGTGCAGATGGATGTCATAAGCGTGCGTTTTATCGACGGCTAAAGATACGAAATTCCCCGACAGGACGCCGTCCTGTCGGGGAATTTCGGTTGTGAAGAGGAGGTCAGCCTTCGGTCGCCGTGACCGGGATGGGAGAGAGTGACGCACTGTCCAGCGTAATGGGCGAATTCCCGTCCATTTCTCCGACATAGGGAAGGTGGCACCATGTCTGGTCGGTCAGCGTTTTTGTCACCGATTCGTCCGATTGGTCGTATAGGGCCCAGGAACCGATGGTGATATTCGTCAAGACCAATTCGCCCCGTTTGTTGGTGCAATCGCCCAGAAGCGCTGCGCTGTCGAAGTAACAGTCGCTTCCATAAATGTATGGGAAGCCGTGATTGGTGACTGTGATGCCGTCGGTTACGGCAGCCTTTATCGTTTTTTTGCCTGCGCCTTGGATGCCTCCTATGAGTCCGGCGATGGCGTAACTGCCGTGTACTTCGGCGTTCCGGATGGATACGTTGCTGATGGCCGCATCCTTGTCGCCGCTCCAGAATCCTATCATGCCGCCGATACGGTATGAGTAGCGGTAGGGTTCCTGAGGGAGCGTCTCCTCATAGGGGTGTATGAGCGCATTTATGACGTGTACGTTCTCGACGGTACCGTTCCACAGATAGCCGACCAGCGCGCCTTTCCATTTCCCGGCACCGGTGACGGTGATGTCGGAGAGGGTCAGGTTGCGGACGGTACACTCCCTGCCGTAACCGATGATTCCGCAGGCACGTCCGTCGGAAGAGAGGTTCACGTTGGAAATAGTCCTTCCGTTACCTTCGATGGTGCCTTGGAACGGATGGAGGGGGAGCGAGGTGTCGGTCATGTAATCGGCCTCCATCCCCATGGATATGAATTCGATACCGTCGAAGTCGAGGTCTTGGGCGAGGGTGATGGTCTTGCCTTCGAAGGTGTTGCCGGTATCTACCTGTGCCGCCAGCCAGTTCCATTGCTGGGGAGTGCTGACCGTATAGACATTGTCCACCTCTTCCACCTCGTCGGTCGGTGCCGTCGTTATGGTTTCGACCTTGAACGAATTGACCGTATTGCGTTCGAAGACGAGCCCTTCGCCGAGAAGCCCTTTGACGTATGAGATTTTCTGTCCGTCGGCCGTATAGACATCCACCGTAATTCCCGAGTAGGTACCGGCCGGCATGACGAAATAGAAGTCGGTCGGTGCGTCTGCCTCGAGCGCGACGTTGTCGCAGTTCAGCGTGATGCTCCGGTTGTTGTCGGAGCTGCCGTCCAGTTCGAAGACCGGTTCGCTGTCGTAGTCGTTGAAGCAGACTTTGCCGCTGCCGGCGAGATAGAGTTTCTGGTTCGGCAGGCTGGTATCTTTGCCGGCCGTGATGACGATTTTGTCCAGCACGATGCCGTCGCCCTGAAGCTTGACGTCGAGGTAACTGCAGGCGTTCCGGAAAGCGTATTCGCGTCCGTCGGTCGAGACGGCTACGGCAATGTTGGCGTTGGTGGCGAAGGAGTTCTTTTTATAGGTCTGTACGGCCGGAAGTACCAAAGATAGTTCCGCTTCGTCCGTCATGCAGCAGTCGTTCGCGGTACGCGGATAGTAGGCGTAAAAAGTGTCGCTTTCCAGTTTGATGTCGGCGTCCAGCGTGAATATCCCTGCGGAGCAGTGCTCCTGTTCCCGGATGACATAGGTCATGTTGGCGTCGGGTTTTTCGGGAGTCATCACCCCTATCTGGTCGCCCAGCGACCAGATGATTTTCATGTTGCTGTCGAATTCCGAACGGGTGGTGGCGTCGCTGAAGACCGGTTCGATGGTCGCCCTGATTTGGTTTTCGTCCGGAGCGGGAAGTTTCGTTTCGTTGTCTGCCTCTTTGGAACATGAGGCGGCGAGCAGAAGGATGCCCGTCGCAACTGTCAATATCTTTCTCATGACTGTCGGATGGATGAGGTTAGTATTCGGTACCGATGTTCACATCTTCGTGGGAGCCCTGTACATTGTCCGGACTGCTGATAGCAATTCCCTGTTCGACCGCAACGGAGATAATCTGCATTACGGGAGATTCGTAAGACATTCTTTCCAATTTTTTCATATTCGATTGAGTTTTGGTAATGTCGTAAGCGCTGTGTCGGCGGGACGATGCGGATGCGCAGCAGGTCTGTGTCGGGCGGATGTCCGGTCGGCGCGACAAATATACGTCTTTTGCAATAATATATTGCAATGATATTGTTAACGGTAATTTTGTCGGTAGATGGACAGAATGCGTATTTTACGTTCCGAACGGGACTGCTGTTTGCTTCGGGATTGTGCGGGCGCCGAACCCGGTCTCCGGCGGATATCCGTACACCGGTGTCTGACGTTTGCGAGCATGCTGTCTGGCGGCAGCGGATATGTCTGATAACCGATTTGGAGAGTCGGTCGGAAGGGATGATGTTTTCGGAACTGCCGGATGTGGCAATCAGTACTGGGGATGCTAATGCCATGTCTGCTGATGGATTGCTGTTTTTGTTCGCAAAAGATTGCTGAATCTGTTTTTTATGCTTATATTGTGAACACACGTAAGTTTCACATTAATTGCCAGAACTGTTATGATTAGGTATTTTTTTCAGGCAGGATTGTTCGCCGTCGCTGTTGCGGCATGTACATCCTGCGGCGGACGGGCATCCCAGGCAGAGAGGGATAAAACGGCCGTTTCGACTGCTGTCGAAACGAAATCCATGATTGAGCTGAAAGACTATGGCGCAGAGCCTGCGGTACTCGATATCGAAGCCTATACGCTTGGAAACGAAAATTTCCGAACGGCATTGTGGACGGGAACCAATCTTCAGGTGACGCTCATGACCATTCCGGTCGGCGGCGAGGTGGGGCTCGAATTGCATCCCGATATCGACCAGTTCCTGCGTATCGAAGAGGGTGAGGCCAAAGTGATGATGGGCGACAGCAAGGAAGACCTTGATTATGTACGGACGGCGAAAGCGGACCATGCGGTATTCGTACCGGCCGGCAAATGGCATAATCTGGTAAATATCGGCGATAAACCGCTGAAGCTTTATTCGATTTATGCTCCGGTAGAGCACCCGTACGGTACGGTTCACAAGACCTACGACGACGCGATGGCGGCCGAACATCTTCATTGATAACGATAGAACTGCGGCGGACGACAGGCACAGTCTGTCTATCCTGCCGGAAACGTGCGTTTGGTTGCGTTTCTCCGGTCGGAATGTCGGTCGTGCTATATCAAGGTGCGAAGTTTGCCGGGACGGATGCGGTGGTTTTATGCCGCATCCATCCTCGTATTGATTCGGATATAAAGGGTATCTGGCCGGGTCGAGACCGAATTTATTTGTAATAGAATCCGGTTATTTCGTATCGGAATATATGTTGGTCCAAAGTATAGGGCGTACCGTTGAAGATGTCGTGGGGCAGTTCGCAGGTCGAGGAACCGACCGGTATCAGGAACGTACCCTGCTCCTGTATGGTAGAGGAGACCGGTTCCGAGTCGATGTCGTAGTAGTCGTCCCACAGGATGTAGCTGCATTCGATGGTGTTTTCGGTGGAAGCTATCCTGCGCGTACATGCGGCGTCAGAATAGAATCTGAGCGAGAAGCGTGATACGGCTTCGTTGTTCTTCAGGTATCCGTATTCTATTCCGACGTACTCTTCGTACATCTTGTAAAAGACCGGCGTCCTGTCGATGGATGTTATCTGCAGCGTCTTTTCCGCCGTTTTCGTCTCGCCGAGCCGGTTGGTAACGGTCAGAATGATTTTGTAAGTACCCCTGTCGGGAAATCTGAAATACCATCTGTCGGCGGTTTCGGAGAATCTGAGGGGGACTTCTTCTGTGGTTCCCGTATTGACCATCTTCACGCTTTTCGTGTATTCCTGCCAGTCGGGGGAGTTGGTATCGAATTCGCATTTGACGACGTATTCCCGGGCAAGGTCGATGGTTTCGTTCTCCCTCGCATTGGTCCATATCCGGGGCTGCGTCTGCCAGAACTTTACTTTTGCCTCCCCGCATAATACCGACTCAACCAAGACGCCGTATTGCAGCGTGTACTCACCGTAGGGAATGGAATAGCTTTCGTTCGCTTTGCCGAGTGCTACGACCCTGCCGTTCGCGTCCGTTATTCGGATGTATTTCTGTTTATTCTCGTGGTAATACCAGAAATCGCCGGTCTGTTTTACGTAGTTTTGGAATACATACGGCGTGTCTTCCGAAAAATCCCGCACGGAGAGTTCGATATCGAAATCATCTTGCGAGTATATCCAGGGGATTGAGGGGTCTATATCCGGCTCCGGCTCCGGTTCCGGCTCGTCGGTGGGATATATGGCCTTGAATGCCTTGATGTCGTTTTCGCTGAAGCCGCTCCAGCCGAGCGGGTCGGATTCTTCTGCCATAATGGATTTTGAATCAGGCCTAAGGTGTTCTATTCCATCAATGGGGTATTTCCCGAAGTCTTCCTTGATATTATCTCCGTTATTTACGAATGTGTGACCGAACCCTATGGCGTGTCCCATCGCATGAAGCATCATATACATGGCTTGAGAACTGTTCGGGTCGGGTTTGTATTTGCAGTCGGTATTGAATATGATTTCACCGCCGAGTTCTCCGGATGCGGTAGGCGGCGATACCAGCATCAGGATGCTTTCATCGTCCATGCTTTCTTCGGATATGCGCAATTCGTTTTCGATGCCGGTTACATGGAACTGAACACCGCATTTCGATTTGGTATTCCAGTAGTTAGCTGCTTCCGTGTAGGCATTGTTGTATTGCCATCCCGTGTAATTGAGGTAAACCTCCCGATTCTCTTCGCTGAGCGTGTTGCCGTTGGTCAAGCCCTGACGGGTTTGTGGTATACGCTCGAAATCACGAATATGGCGCTGCGTGATGAGAATGTGTTTTTCTACGACATAACTGCTGTCGATTCGGTAAATGTCGGAAATGTCGTATCCCATCTGACTGATTGTGTAAACGTCTCGGTCGTATTTTGATTGAATCGGCGGCTGAACGGTTTCTTCCAACAGCTGAGTGCATGCCGTTAGACAAAACAACAAACAAATGTTGAAAAGATAACTCGGTTTTTTCATGGTCGTAGTTTTATAAATGATAATATATTTCTACTGTTTTTTGTGCCGGATTTTCCGGGCCGAGGAATGCTACCCGATACGCGACATCAAGGAAGTTGTTCCCGGGATAATAGTAATTCGACCCTTCCTCGCCATGTGTATAACGCTCTTCCAGAAATCCGATAATTTCTTCCTGATATTTTGTGTATGCTGTCAGGTAAATCATCGTAATCCGGTAACAGCCTTCGCCGTCTAAAGCGCAGTAATATGTCCTGCCTGCCAATTTCGGATTGTCTTCTTCTACGGAAACGAGCCGCAAACTGTTATGAACTTGTTCCGTCTTAATAATTTTTCTGGGTTCCAACGATTTAATTACTTCCATAGGCTGCATCAACAGTTCGATAATCGGTTCTTCGAACGTATCGTAACGGGGTTGTACTTCGACGGTGCATGCGGCGCTGCCGGAGTCGGCTGTTGCGGTGACGGTCGTGGTGCCGACGTGCCGGGC
>ERZ825324.1781-NODE-1781-length-24691-cov-11.115238_pt1 | contig 24691 bp, 18 predicted proteins | sample MGYA00519859_ERZ825324 | MGnify/ENA primary metagenome ERZ825324 (study PRJEB31778, sample SAMEA3449198) | human gut metagenome | biome: human gut; feature: human-associated habitat; material: faeces | place: United Kingdom | collected 2010/2012 ... | reverse complement strand
TTCATCTGACGAAAAATTTGATGACGCATCTGTCGCACAATCTTTGTGCGGTATTACCTTAAACAAAAACCACCCGACACAGTACTTTTCCAGAGTAAAAAGTACCGTGTGCGGGTGGTTTTCATTTATATGGAAGTTGTGGGTTGCCTGAAATTATCCAGCCACTTTCGGCGATACCGACCGCCGGAAAATGTGCTGGTAGGCTTTCAGTGCCACCGGCAGCAGAATGAACAGCAACGGTAGGTCTATCGCCAATTCGATGACATTCTTTGCCACACGTGCCACGATCGCCGCACCATACGCCTCTTGCGGAATAAAGCCGTAGTGCAGATTCAGCTTGGTCTGGATCAGCAGGTTGATGATGACAACGTCCGCCAGCCGTGCCACGATCGCACGGAGATACAGGGTGATGTCCGTAGTCTTGCCGGTCTTGTTGCTGACAAACTGAATGCTGTGGCCACTCCACTTCTGATACAGGAACAGCCCGTAGAACAGCCCCTGTAAGCCGCCGACCAGCACATATGCCGGCAGGAAGCCGCCGCTGGGGTGTGCCAGATAGCCCACGATGTCGCAGGCAAAACCTGCCATCATTCCCATGCACGGACCGAACAGCATGCCGATAATGGCGATAGCGAGGAACGCGAAGTTCAGCTTGGCAAAACCGATGTCAATGGAAAACATCTCGATGACCATGGAAACAGCCACCAGCAGCGATGTAGTCACCAGACTGCGAACCTTGGTGAATTCCTTTGCGGAATCCGTAAATACAGACAAAAAATCTCTCATGAAAAAATACCTCCTTTGCCTTGCGGCAGTACAAAACGTTTCTGCTTCGTGCAGCATAAGAGGTGTTTTCTCTGAGAGATTTCTGACTTCTTATGATACATTCAGCGGGATGCGGAAACCGTACCGCAAGCGATCGTTCTCGCTTTTCGTCCCGACAGCAACTCCCCGTCTGACGGACACTTAACGCACGATTTCCTACTCTGGAAATGCAATCTATTCGGTGCTTTCACACCGTTTCAACCCGAAAATTCGGGCAGATGCCAAAGGCTATACGCACAGATCACTTTTCGATCACACGTACACGGAGTACGCCGTCGATAGCAGTCAGTGCTTCGATCATGCCGTCGGTTACGCCGTCAATATCCAGAATGGTATACGCGTAATCCTTCTTGCTGGCATTGGTCATGTTCTCAATGTTGGCACCGGCTTCGCCAATGACAGAAGTCAGGGCAGAAATCATTGCCGGCACATTCCGGTGAATGACGCAAACCTTGGTGTACACTGCCTGAAGCTGTGCATTCGGCAGGTTGACACTGTTGCGAATATCGCCCTGTTCCAGATAAGCCATCAGCTCATCGGCAGCCATGCTTGCACAGTTGTCCTCGCTCTCCGGTGTCGATGCACCCAGATGCGGGGTAGCAATGATGTGCTTGGCGTTGCAGGTCTTGGCATTGGGGAAGTCGGTGCAGTAGTAAGCCACCTTGCCGCTTTCCAATGCAGCGATCATATCTTCATCGTTGACCAGTTCGCCGCGGGCATAGTTCAGCACGCGAACACCGTCCTTCATCTTTGCGATCGCGGCAGCGTTGATCATGCCTTCTGTGTCCTTGTTGAACGGTACGTGAATGGTCAGATAATCTGCGGCAGCGAATACGTCGTCCTGTGTCTTTACGACCGTTACCGACGGATCCAGACGCAGTGCAGCACCAACGGACAGGAACGGGTCTGTACCAACGACCTTCATGCCCAGTGCCACAGCGGCATTTGCCACCAGTGCACCAATGGCACCCAGACCGATAATGCCCAGTGTCTTGCCCTTGATCTCCGGACCAGCAAACTGGCTCTTGCCCTTTTCCACCTGCTTTGCCACAGAGGTTTCGCCGTCTTTCAGGGTTGCTGCCCATGCCATTGCCTCCGGAATCTTACGGGAGGAAATGAGCAGACCGGTGAGCACCAGTTCCTTTACGGCATTGGCGTTTGCACCCGGTGTATTGAATACGCAGATACCAGCCTCCGAGCAGCGATCCAGCGGAATGTTGTTCACGCCGGCACCGGCACGGGCAATGGCTTTCAGGTTATCCCCGAACGAGGTATCGTGCAGCGATGCACTGCGGACCAGAATTGCGTCCGGATCCTTGGCATCGTCCGAAATGGTATAAGCATCACAGAACCGGTCTGTGCCTGCCTTGGAAATCTTATTGAGTGTCTGAATGGAATATTTCATTATGCTGTCCTCTCCTCAAGCGTTGTCTGCTTCAAACTGCTTCATGAATGCAACCAGCTTTTCTACGCCCTCGATCGGCATTGCGTTATAGATCGATGCACGCATGCCGCCAACAGTGCGGTGACCCTTCAGGTTCACGAAGCCGGCAGCAGTTGCTTCCTTGATGAACTTCGCATCCATGTCCTTGTCGCCGGTAACGAACGGTACATTCATCAGAGAACGGTCTTCCTTGCGGACAGTACCCTTGAACAGCTTGCTCTCGTCCAGGAAATCATACAGCACCTTTGCCTTGGCGATATTCCGCTTCTGCATTTCTTCCAGACCGCCCATTTTCTTGAGCCACTTGAAGACCTTGCCGCAGATGTAGATGCCATAGCAGGGCGGAGTGTTGTACAGAGAATCTGCGTCTGCCTGTGTCTTCCATGCCAGCATGGTGGGGGTGTTTTCCACAGCCGGCTTTTCCGGAATCAGGTCTTCGCGGATAATGGCGATAACGACGCCGGCAGGTCCCACGTTCTTCTGTACGCCGCCGTAGATCACGCCGTACTTGGTCACATCGACCGGCTCACTCAGGAAGCAGGAGGACACGTCAGCGACCAGCGTTTTGCCCTTGGTGTTGGGCAGCTTCTTATATTTTGTACCATAAATGGTGTTATTCTCACAGATATACACATAATCTGCATCATCATCGATGGGCAGATCGGAGCAGTCCGGAATGTAGGAGAAGGTTTTATCTTCCGAAGAAGCCACCTTGACAGCCTTACCGTACTTCTGAGCTTCCTGATAAGCTTTCTTTGCCCACTGACCGGTAACGATATAGTCTGCTACGCCGTTCTTCATGAGGTTCATGGGAACTGCTGCAAACTGCTGAGAGGCACCGCCCTGGAGGAACAGTACCTTATAATTATCGGGGATTCCCATCAGGTCACGCAGATCCTGTTCTGCGGTCTTGATGATCTCATCAAAAGCGGCACTGCGGTGGCTCATTTCCATAACGGACATACCGGTACCCTGATAATCCAACATTTCATCGGCTGCTTCACGCAGAACCTCCTCCGGCAATACCGCAGGGCCTGCACTGAAATTGTATACTCTATGCATTGTCAATACCCTCCTGTGGAAAAAAGCATACAGCTTATCCTACTGCTTTCATTTTTTCCAAAACTTTTCCGCATTTTCATTGAAAATTGCAACACGGTACTTTCTATTATACGCTTTTTCGGCGAAATTGTCAAGCATTTCACAGGGAAATCATGAAAATCCATTTTGGAAATGTCTTTTCAGCCAAAACAGATGCACGTTTTACGCGGGCAGCCGTACTGCCGTTTGTGTCGGTTTCCGCTTATCCCAGCACGCCGAAGCTGCCGTCTGCCTCTGCCGCCAGAATTTCCAGACTGTCCAGAATGGTGATCTCCTCGCCGTCGCTGTTCTCGCCCTTCATGGTCACGGCAATATCATAGATCGCATCGGACTGTTCTTCCAGATCCTTGGTGAATTCCTCGCCGAATGCCTGTGTATAGGCGTTCAGGTACTCCTGCACAAAATTGGTATCTTCCTCGAAGTCCTCCGCCAGCACTTCCTGTGCCTGTGCCAGTTCCAGACTCTGAATGGTAAAGTTATCGGTGCCGGCATAGTTCACCAGATTCTGGTGCAGCTGTTCCATGCTGTTCTCCAGTCCGTAGCCGTACTGCTCTTGCAGCAGGCTCTCCAACGATGTCCGGTACAGCGGGTTGATCTGCTCCAGATACAGGTCATAGTTCTGGGTGTCCACTGCATAAAAGTACAGGGCGATGGTATTTGCCAGTTCGTCCGGCACCTTGTCCTTATCGTAGGTCAGCTTGTAGTTCATGTTGTCCGGATCGGATTCTGTCACCGGCTCTATGGAATCGGCAGAATCCGCTGTGCTGCTCTCTGCCGCAGAGCTTTCCGCCTTATCTTTCTTTTCGCCGCAGCCGGCTGCACCTGCCGCCATGCCGCATGCCAGCAGCAGAGCCAGTGCCTGTTTCCAGATGTGTTTCATCATGTTTTCCTCCAAAACAAAAAAGCGTGGGCAGCTGCCGGTTTTTCCTACACACCATATGGTTTGTCCTGTAGGGAACTACACCCGCGTTGTCCCACGCTTTGCCTTTATGATTTATCCGAATGTTTTTGTGCTGATGCCGTTGGCAGCTGCCCATGTTTCTATGGCAGAGCCGGACGGGCAAGTGATCGTCACGCCCAGCGGCTCGCTGCCCTCTACCAGTCCCCAGCGGTCATATTCCAGTGACGCATTCGCCACAGTCAGATCAGTCAAGCTGGTACAGCCGGTGAATGCTTCCTCCATGACGGTGGAAACGGTTGCCGGCAGAGAAATGCTGGTCAGTGCCGAACAGCCTGCAAAAGCCGCACGGTCGATCTGTGCCACGGTTTCCGGAATCTGTACGGTGGTCAGACTGCCGCAGTCCATAAACGCACTTTCGCCGATTTCCGACAAGCCTTCCGGCAAAGTCACTTCCGTAAGATTCTGGTTTGCCTCAAAGGCATGGTTGGAAATGGCAGAAACCACATAATTGTCCACGGTGGACGGCACTTCCAGAACGGCTTCCATGCCCTGATAGCCGGTGATGCTGACGGTGCCGTCATCGTTCATCTCATACTGGAACACGTTTGTTTCCGCACTGCTGTCAGTTTCTTCCGGTGCAGTGCTGCTGTCCGCTGCCTGTGCCGCAGAGCTGGCGGAATTCGCCGTGCTGCTGGCTGGCTGTTTGTCATCGCCGCAGCCGGTGGCAGACAGTGCAAATGCTGCTGTCAGCAGGGCTGCCCAAAGTGTCTTTTTCCAAAACTGTTTCATATTTTCATTCCTCTCTGAAACGGGGGAACCCAAAAATGCTAGGACTTATTTCTTACCACGCATCTTGGCACGCTGCTGGTTGCTCAGGATCTGCTTGCGGATCCGCAGCGATTTCGGCGTTACTTCCAGCAGCTCATCATCTGCCAGGAATTCCAGACAGTCTTCCAGGCTCAGATTGCGGGGCGGTACCAGACGCAGAGCATCATCGCTGCCGCTGGCACGGGTATTGGTCAGGTGTTTCCGCTTGCAGACATTGACTACCAGATCTTCTGCCTTCGGCGATGCACCGACGACCATGCCCTCATACACCGGTACGCCGGCACCGATAAACAGGGAGCCGCGTTCCTGTGCGTTGAACAGACCATAGGTGACAGCTTCGCCGGTTTCGAAAGAGATCAGAGAGCCGGTGCTGCGGCGGGGAATCTCCCCCTTATACGGTGCGTATTCATAGAATACACTGCTCATGATGCCCTCGCCCTTGGTGTCGGTCAGGAATTCGCTCTTGTAACCGAACAGACCGCGGGACGGGATCAAAAATGTCAGACGGGTACGGCTGCCCTGTGGGTGCATATCCTGCAATTCCGCCTTACGGGAACCCAGCTTTTCCATGACGGAGCCGACACAGTCTTCCGGCACGTCAATGGACAGTTCCTCGATGGGCTCGTAACGCTTGCCGTCTACTTCGTGGAACAGAACACGCGGTGTGGAAACGCCCAGTTCATAGCCCTCACGACGCATGTTTTCGATCAAAATGGACAGGTGCATTTCGCCTCTGCCGGCAACGCGGAACGCATCAGTGCTGTCGGTTTCGGTGACACGCAGAGAAACGTCACGGAGCAGTTCCCGCATCAGGCGGTCACGCAGCTGGCGGGAGGTGACGAACTTGCCTTCCTGACCGGCAAAGGGGCTGTCGTTGACGCTGAAAGTCATTTCCACAGTCGGTTCGCTGATCTTGGTGAACGGCAGTGCTTCGAAGTCGTCCGGTGCACAGACCGTATCTCCGATCGAGATGTTTTCAATACCGCTGATCCAGACAATGTCGCCTACGGTCGCACTCTCTGCCGGCACACGCTGCAAGCCCTGAATTTGCAGCAGGGAAACGATCTTGTTCCGGCGGGTATTTTCCGGATCGTGGTAGTTGCCCAGCAGTACCTGCTGTCCCACCTGAATGGTACCTCTTTCAATTCTGCCGATACCGATTCTGCCCACGTATTCATTATAATCAATGGAGGAGATCAGCATCTGTAACGGTGCATCCGGATCGCCCTCCGGCGGATTCACATAGGACATAATGGTGTCGAACAGCGGCTTCAGATCCTTGCCCTCACCGTGGGGGTCAAAGCTTGCGGTACCTGCACGGCCGGAGCAGTACAGGAACGGCGTATTCTCCAGCTGTTCCTCGCTGGCATCCAGATCCATCAGCAGTTCCAGCACTTCGTCTGCGATCTCGTCCAGACGAGCATCGGGACGGTCGATCTTATTGACGACCACGATGATCTTCAGGTTCATTTCCAGAGCCTTGGACAGTACGAAACGTGTCTGGGGCATCGGACCCTCTGCGGCATCGACCAGCAGAATGGCACCGTCTACCATGCTCAGTACACGCTCTACCTCGCCGCCGAAGTCAGCGTGTCCCGGTGTATCAATGATGTTGATCTTGGTATCGTTGTAGCGTACCGAAGTATTCTTTGCCAGAATCGTGATACCGCGTTCCCGTTCCAGATCGTTGGAGTCCATGACACGTTCTGCCACAGCCTGATTTTCACGGAACACGCCGCCCTGTTTCAGCATTTCGTCTACCAGCGTTGTCTTACCGTGGTCAACGTGTGCGATAATGGCAACATTTCTCAAATCCTCACGAACCATAATTCTCTCCTCATTCCTATGGTATGGGTTTTGCGAACCGGCATCAAAGCCTGTCCGCCGATTCTGCACAGACAGCACCGTGCAAAGCTTATGCAGGGCCGCCTGATATGTATTGCTCTACAATCCATACACATGCGAAAAAGAAAAACAGGCAAACTCCCGAAGGGTTTGCCTGTTTTCTGGTGGGGGAGGACGGATTCGAACCATCGAAGCTAGAAGCAACAGATTTACAGTCTGCCCCCTTTGGCCACTCGGGAACTCCCCCATGTAACATATGTATGTTGTAGAATATTGGAGCTGGTGGACGGACTTGAACCCCCGACCTGCTGATTACAAATCAGCTGCTCTACCAACTGAGCTACACCAGCACTCGTGTGCTGCAACGATAATTATTATAGCACAACTTCGGGGTACTGTCAAGCATTTTTTTGAGGTTTTTCTTTTTCAAAGTTTCGGAATACGAAACTTGTCTTTTTGAATCAAGATATAGCTAATTTTAGCCATACAGGAATCTGAAAATAATTTTTGTGGGACAGGCGGTTCGACAGAGCGAGCCGCAGCTGCCGGCACAATTCAGGATTTATCGGGGCGATGTGGGCATCGCCCCCTACTTTATAAATTAGGCTTCCTTGAAAAAGACACCCAAACTGAGCTGACAGCCGCAAGCTGACTGAGAGATTTTGCTGTGAAATCTGCAATTCAAGAAAAAATTTCACCAGAATCCCTCCACCAGCTTCGCTGGTCCCCCTCCCTTTTCAAGGGAGGCTTATTCCAAAATAAAAAGAACCTGTTTTGCATCTGTGCTTATACAGATGTAAAACAGGTTCTAAGGGAACACCGAATAAAGCTTGTGCGTAAGATGCGTCGTCAGATTTTTTGGCAGATTGCTCAGAAATTCCGCAGGCAGACTGCATGTCTGGCAAGGGATTTCTGGGCAATATGGCGGAAAATCTGCAAGCAGATTGCGTACAAAGCCGTAAGGCGGGCTTTATTCCGTGTTTCCGTAAGGAAGAAGTGGGAATCTGCCCTCATGGAACAGGCAGAATCCACATGAAGATGTCAGGATTTAACCAACGGCTTCGACAGCATCACAATCGCCAGGTTCCGCATCGGAAAAATCGTATGCGTTGTAATTTTCAACGCTGAACAGTTCCTCAGTCTGGGGATCATCGAAGAACGAATCCTTGATAGGAATTTGCAGATCAATCGCATTGCCCTGATCCATCAGACCGTCCTCCGACCACAGGTAAAGTTCCACATAGGACTCCCCTGCCTGCATCGGTCTGTCCAGAATCGCATACTGCATGAGCAGCTGTAAAGATTCGCTCTGGTTCAACGGCTGGCAGTCAGAAGCATAGGCATAGTAACCGCTGTAAGCCGAATCGGAAGAACCGCCGTAAGCATTCATGTTGACGGAAACGTTCTTCTCACTCTTGGTCAGTTCCGACAGCAGTGCCAGATCGTCCTCTTGTGCCGCATAGAGCATTTCGTAGAATTTCTTTGTCGTTTCCGGTGTCAGATTCTGATAGATCGCACAATCCAGCGTGTATGATCTTCCGTTTTTACGGAATGTGTAATCGATGTCGCTCACCCATGTATCGTCAGTACTGCCGTTCTGCATTGTCTGATACAGGGTTTCAAAGTCTGCTGACTGCAACTCCTCCCGATAGGTCTGCAACAGCTCCTCTGCCTGCTCCGCACTCAGATAGCAGGCACCCATCTGGTCGCCGAATGTTGCAGTGCCCTCGAGTTCCTGCGGCGGATTTCGCCATGCGTCCACATAGTCCGCATTGGTCTGCAATGCATTCAGCAGCTTTTCCGTTTCGGAAACAGGCACATAGATCAGCCGGCGAAGTGTCTGGTCTTTCGTGCGGACAATCACGTGATAAGAGGAATAGTCACCTTCGGTGTAATACTTGCTCTGATAAGCATCGCTCCCGCCTTCTTCCCACGTTTTCAGGTTTTCGTCCAGATAGTAGGACACCAGTGTCACGGCAGTGGGGTCGGTAATCGCAATGTCACGGCTCATCAGGTTGATATAATCCCGATAGTTCAGATAACTGCTGCCGGAAATATAGCCCGTGCCGTCTGTACTGCAGAAAGACACGCTTTCGATCTCCTGCATTGCCGGACGCTGTGCCACGATGTGTTTTTCCACCGCATGCATGCCCAGCAGAATCCCCACATTCAGCAGTGCCACAATGCCCAGCCCCGGCAGTGCCGTCAGCAGGTTTTTCCACTTCTTCGTGGTAATCAGTTCGTAGGCAAAGTACACCAGTGCTGCCACCAGATAGAACACCAGGAACACAAACCATTCGTCCCGCATCATACCGGTAGTCATTTCGCTGAACATCACACAAACGATAAAGATACAGATCACCATGGTCACCACAATGCGGTAGATGTGCTGGAGCAGACGGCTGGGAGCAGACTGTCCGGCAGCCTCACTGCGACGGCGGTGGAACAAGAACGCCGCGATCGCAAAATACAACAGCCCCAGCAGGAACGTGTACAGATATGCCTGCCAGCTGGGAGAAAAGACAGTTTCTATGCTCGTTCCGTCGTTTTCGGACATGGAAAAGGTCACGTTGACACCAGAGAACAACAGGTTATTGGCATTCCGGAAAAATCCCGTTCCAGCAGAATCCGACAGAAACGGCAGGGCATTCACCATAGACGACTGCAACGCCAGTACACAGAGCCGCGGCAAAAAAAGCAGGATTCCGGCAAACAGCAGGTTCGTGAAAACAGTACCGGTAATGCTCATGGAAACCAGCATGCCGGCAACCAGCAGAAAACTCATGCAGAACAGGCTCGCCGCAAAGGGCAGCAGGCTGTCCATCAGCAGAGTGATGTACTTGTGTGTAAATCCACAGGTGATGACAGAAGCCAGCGTGCCCAGCACCAGCAGCAGGACTACCCACAGCAGCACGGCTCCGGCATAACTCAAGTACAGGGTGATCCGTTTATGGGGCAACGCGTGGTACAAGTCTGATGCCGCCCGATTATCCAGAAAGTGGAACAGCATCAGTGTCATCAGCGGTGCCGCCAGCAGCACCACAAGCAGCGTCACATTGATTCCCCACGCTTCATAGACGACTTTGGTATAATGAGGGCTGCTGCTCAAGCTGATTGCCTGGGCAACCGGCTCCAGAACGGCACCCAGCACCACGATCACAGCACTGAAGATCCCGATCATCTTGCACTGCTGAAAGCCTTCCCACAGCAGCCGCAGGGAAAAGTGCATCTTCTTTTGTTTCATCTGATAAATCCTCCCCTTGCGTGAAAATACGCCACGGCACAAACCGCAGCCAGTCCCAATACCACCAGCAGCAGAGCCAGCGAACCCAGCAGCTGCCGGCGAGCTTCCTGCCGATCCTGTCTTCCGGCATACCGATGTTCAAGATTTTGCATGTTCGCTCTCCTCCTCTAACAGGTCATCGATCTGGAACGTATAGCCCAGCGTTTCCATTTCATATGTAAAGACTTCTTCCAGTGTCAGCGGAAGTACGTCCAGCAGAATCGGTTCCATTGCCCGCAGCTTCTGCACGATCTCGTCGCGGTCGCCGCTGACGATCAGATTGGCAACGCTGCCACTCTTCTCATAGTGGGAAACCTGAATCCCCTGGAACTTGCTCTTGTCGTACTCGCCGCGGAACGCGATCTGAATCTTGAACTGAGAAGTTTTCAGGTTCTCGATGTCGCTTTCCAGCACCAGACCGCCCTTATGGAGCAGTGCCAGCTGGTCACAGATGTCCTCCAGTTCCCGCAGGGAGTGAGAGGTGATGATCGCCGAGGCTCCCCGTTCCAGCACGTCCTCGCAGATCAGCTTTTTCACAAAGTTCCGCATTACCGGATCCAGCCCGTCAAAGGTTTCGTCGAAGAACAGATAATCCGGACGGCAGGACAGTGCCAGAATGGTTGCCGCCTGCCGCCGCATGCCCTTGGAGAACTGTCCCAATGACTTGTTCCGCGGCAGCTGCAAATGGCTGCGGAGTTTTTCGAAACGATCTCTGTCAAAATCCGGATACAGATTCCGGTACATGCGTTCCATGCGGTTCAGATTTGCCCCTGCCAGAAAATAGAGTTCATCCGGCACATAGGCAATGCGGCGTTTCACAGCAGGATTATCCCAGACCGGTTCGCCGTCGATGCGGATTTCACCGCCGTCCGGCTGATACACACCGGTGAGCGTCCGCAAGAACGTGGATTTTCCGGCACCATTAGAGCCGACCATACCGTAAATACAGCCGGAGCCGATGGTACAGGTGACATTTTCCAGTGCGGTGAAATCCTGAAACCGTTTTGTGAGATTCTTGATCTCGATCATGCCTGACTGCCCCCTTTCTGCAATTCTTTCGCCTCAGTAAACGCCTGCTCCACACAGGCAGTGATCTCCTCTTTCGTCACACCAGCCATTGCCAGTGCCGTCAGCATCTCCGTCAGGTCTTTCATCTTCTCTCTCCCTTTCTCCAGCAGCTTCTGCTGGGCATCTGCACAGACATAGTAGCCTTTTCCGGGAACAGACTGGATCAGCCCTCGGGCATCCAGTTCAGTATAGGCTTTCAGAATCGTTCGCGGATTGATCGAATTGGTCATCGAAACGCTCCGCACCGATGGGATCTGTGCCTCAGGCTGTAACACGTCCGTCAGAATAAACTGTTCCACCTGATGAATGATCTGTTCATAAACTGGTTCCCGCGACATCGCGTCGATCTGGAACATGGCAAAACCTCCGTTCTCCTGTTATTTTTCGGGAAACACTGTACGCAATCTGCTTGCAGCATCTCCTTCACATTCCCAAGCTTGTGTTGCATGCGTTTTAGGTGTTGTATCTCTCATGCAACACGTTAAGTATACCATATCCGTTCTCTCTTGTCAAGAGGTTTTGCAAAAAAATTTGACGACGCATCTGTCGCACAATCTTTGTGCGGTATTGCCTTGACAGGCACGATATTTGCCATTGATGTATAAATCTTCCGATTTTGCAGACAATAGCTTTGCGGCAACACCGCAGCAGCATGCGAGATTGTCGGGGCAGTGCTGTCCCGAGCAAGGAGGATTTTTGAGATATGAAAGCAACTGGAATTGTCCGGCGAATCGACGATCTGGGGCGTGTTGTGATCCCGAAGGAGATTCGCCGCACCATGCGGATCCGGGAGGGCGACCCGCTGGAGATCTACACCAGCAGTGACGGCGAAGTCATCTTCAAGAAGTACTCTCCCATCGGAGAAATGGGAGAGAGTGCGGCACAGGTGGCAGAGATCATGCACCGGCTGGCGGGGTGTCCCGTGGCAGTGTTCGACCGCGACCATGTCGTTTCAGTATCCGGAGCCGCCAAAAAGGAGTGGAACGCCCGACGGGTTTCACCGGAACTGGAAGAACTTATGGAGCAGCGGCGGCAGTACTTTTCCGATGCCGGCGAGCCGGAATTTCTACCCGCAGAGGGCATGGAAAAGGCGGCTGTGGCATGCATGCCCATTCTCTCCGCCGGTGACGTGACCGGAGCCGTGGCATTTCTGGAAAACGACGAGCACGCCGCACTGAACGAAACCCAGAAGAGTTTGATTCAGGCGGCTTCGCAGTTTCTGGGGAAACAACTGGAAGACTAAAGGAAACAGGTCATCGGCATATTCCGGTGACCTGTTTTTTCAGACGGCTTGCCGCACGAGAGAATTCCTGCTGGTGAAAATTTGTGAGAATCGGATCCACCCTTGACATTTCCCACAGGCAATGCTATAATCAAGGCAATACCGCACAAAGATTGTGCGACAGATGCGTCGTCAAATTTTTCGTCAGATGAAACAAAAAGCGGAGTGAATACTTGATGTATTCACGAGCATTTTTGTGAAATATGACGGGAAATTTGCAAGCAGATGGCGTGCAAAGTCGCCAGACGCTCTTTGTGCGGTATTGCCTCAAACCAATCATTTGCATGATAATGCTGCAGATAAAGGAGATTTTACTATGCCAAATCAACCGGAACGTTTCCGTGACACCAGCCTGCCTATTATTGAACGGGTGAAAGACCTGCTTTCCCGTCTGACCATAGAAGAAAAGATCCACCTGCTCTCCACCCATCAGCTGCCTGTGGAACGGCTGGGCATCGGAGAATGGTATGTGGGTCAGGAAGTGGCACGGGGCTATGTTTCCCGCGAAAAGACAGAGCCGTCTACCGTGTTCCCGCAGCCGATCGGGCTGGCTTCTACCTTTGACCCGAACCTCATGGAACAGCTGGGAGAAATTGCCGGCGAAGAAGCCCGCTATTACCACCGGAAAGACCCCAAGGGGCACCTGATGCTCTGGGGACCTACAGTCGATCCGGAACGTGATCCCCGCTGGGGACGCACAGAAGAGGGCTACGGCGAAGACCCGTTTCTGATCGGAGAAATGACCACCGCCTATACGCAGGGCATGGCCGGTGACCACCCGACATACCGCCGTGTGATCCCCACACTGAAACACTTTTGTGCCAACAACAACGAAAAAGAACGGAACAGCTGTTCTTCCAACGTCACCCCGCGAACACTGCGGGAATACTATTACCGTGCCTTTGAAGCTTCTATCGTCCGCGGCGGCACAGGCTCTATGATGACGGCTTATAATGAGCTAAACGGCGTTCCCGCCTGCATGAATCCCGACCTGAAAACGCTGGTAAAAAAACAGTGGGGGCTGGAATTCATTGTGACAGACGGAGCAGATTTTTCCCAGAATGTGCTGGCACACCATTCTCACGCCACCCATGCAGAGGCTCTTGCCGCCTGCCTGAAAAACGGCAATGATGTGATGACCGATGAAGCAGACATGGTGGCGGCAGCAGCCAGAGATGCACTGGACAGAGGGCTGCTGACAGAAGCCGATATTGACCGTGCTGTGGGGAATTCTCTCTCCGGACGGTTCCGGCTGGGAGAATTTGACGGGGACAGCTGTCCCTATAACACCGAGCCGGCGGAAACGGACACGCTGCTGCACCGTGCAGTGAACCGCTGTGCTGCCATGGAACAGATGTGCCTGCTCCATAACCGCGGGATCCTGCCGCTGCAATTGCAGCCTGATGCCAGAGTCGCTGTGATCGGGCCGCTGGGAAACGAGAACTATCGGGACTGGTACACCGGCGTTTCTTCCTATGCCGTACCGATTTTGGAGGGACTGCGGCAGCAGCCGGGGGCAGAAAATGTGCTGTTTGATGACGGTTATTCTGTGGTCGCCCTTCAGTCTGTGGAAACCGGAAAGTACTGCACCGTTTCTGCGGACGGTACGCTCCGTGCGGCGGCAGAACAGATCGGCGAACGGGAAACCTTTTTGCTTCACGACTGGGATTTTGGCAGCATGAATCTCCGTGCCTGCTGCAACGGCAAGTACGTCACCGAAAACGGCACCTATCAGGCAGTCAGCGATACGCCCTATGAGTGGTTCATTCGGGAATGGCTCAAACCGGAGCCGTATGGAGATGCCATGCGGTTTGGGAGCTGGCATGATTGTCCTATGGACATCGCACTGCAGCCGGACGGCACGCTCCGTGCAGTTTCTCACGGAAAGCCCACACCAGACCGGCTGTTCCGGCTGGTGCCGGTGGTGGACGGCGTCACCCGTGCGGCGGCTCTGGCGAAACAGGCGGACGTGGTCATTCTCTGTCTGGGCAACCACCCCATGCAGGTAGCACGGGAGTGCTATGACCGTCCCGATCTGGAACTGCCGGCACATCAGAAAAACTTGCTGCGTGCTGTGCAGGCTGCCAATCCCAACACCGTGCTGACTGTGGTTTCCAGCTATCCCTATGCTCTGGGGGAAGCGAAAGAGCTGCTGCCGGCGATCCTCTATACCACCCATGCCGGACCGGAACTGGGCAACGCCGTAGCGGATACGCTGCTGGGAAAAAACAATCCGGCGGCACGCTGTCCGATCACATGGTATCGTTCCGCACAAGATCTGCCTGACATCATGGAATATGACATCATTTCGGCAGAGCGTACCTATTTATATGACACGGTTGAACCGCTGTTCCCCTTTGGGCATGGTTTGTCCTATTCCAGTTTCGTCTACCGTGATTTTACTGCGGAGGAGAAGCCGGAAGGCATGCTGTTCCGGCTGACTGTAGAAAATACCTCTCAGCGGGACGGGGATGAAGTGGTACAGCTTTACTATCGGGCACTGCACCCTCGTGTCAAGCGTCCGCTCCGACAGCTGTGCGGCTTCCAGCGAGTACCAGTGCCGGCAAATACAGCGGTGCCGGTGACAATTTTTGTTCCGTGGTACGCTTTGGAATACTATGACGTGACACAGGAAAAAATGCTGGTGGAACAGGGCGAGTACCGCTTTTCTGCGGGGGCATCTTCCGCGGACATTCGGCAAGAATTGGAATGCACAGTTTCCGGTGAAGTGATCCCACCGCGAAACCTCTCCCATTCTATCTGCATCAAGAACTATGACAGCAAGCACGGCATAGAAACCACTCTGCGATTCTCGTACCGAAAAAATGACTGGTACGGCTGCACCAATGACTGGGGCGGCAGTTTTACCTTTGCCGATGCAGATTTTGCCGGCTATACCAAGGCAGAACTGTGGGCAGCAGCACCTTGTTCGCAGGCAGGTGTTGCCATCTATGCAGGAGAACAGCAGCTGGGCAGTGTGGAGATCCTGCCTTCTCGCAGCATGGACGATTTCCAGCTGTACACGATCCCGCTGGAGCCCTATACCGGACAGGCAGACCTGCGGCTGGAAATCACCGGCATGGCAAGTGTGTACCGGATTCAGCTGGGTTGAGGCAATACCTGGGCTTGTTTGAAAAAGGGAATTCTCTCCTAACGGAAACACTGCATAAAGCCACGCATGACGCTCCGCCTTTCCCACAGCTCTCATACCTCCCCAAAAACAAAAAAGACAGACCACGGTCTGTCTTTTTTTCTTTCTTCAAAGCATGGATATTCCATTGCGCGCAATCTTTTCCGCCTGCTTTTTCAGACGAAGTTCCCGAAAAAAATCCCGCAGGATCTGGGCACATTCCGCCTGCAATAAACCGGCATGTACCTCCGGTGTCCAGTTGTAGGGCAGAGTGAACAGCTGTTCCACCGAATCCACTGCCCCGCCCTTGGGGTCGGCTGTGCCATAGACCACCTGTTCCAGACGGGCATGCAGAATCGCTCCCGCACACATGGGGCAAGGTTCCAGCGTCACGTACAGAGCACTGTCCAGCAGCCGCCAGCCGCCCAGTGTCCGGCTCGCCGCATCGATCGCCATGATTTCTGCATGAGCAAGAGGCGAACGGTCTGCTTCCCGCCGGTTATATCCCTCGCCGATGATCCGTCCGGTGGATTTCTGCACCACCACTGCCCCCACAGGAACTTCGCCCATTGCCGCAGCCTGTGCCGCCAGTTCCAGAGCACGCATCATGTACCGTGCCTTGGGGACAAATCCGGTTTCCGTCAAAAAATCACCTCGATCACCATCAGAATCACACAGAGGATCAGCACAATACTCAGCGGTCCCACATGCATCACCGTATAGAGCCGTTCCCGCAGGGTCAGGTAATGCTTCTGTGTCAGCAGGGCGGGATTTTTACGGGTGGGACGAATGGACAGCAGGCAGAGCAGAATTCCCGCTATCAGCACGAGAAACAGAAACAGCAGGCAATACGACTGCCAAAACGACGACTGCCAGATCTCCATTGCAAACAACCCGAACAGCATCACATGGTACAGCAACCGGCAGAATATAGCCGGTACCACAGAACCACTCCGCAGAACGGCGACACCGGAAACCAGCGAAAAAGTCAGTTCCATCAATATCGTGGTGCAGCTATGGGACAGACAAACTGCGACAACTGCTGTCAGGATCACCGCATCCCAGTCCCCGAACTGCCGCAGCACATGAAGCATATCCCCATGCAGAAGCAGTTCTTTGCAGATGCTGATCGCCAGCACTTCAAAAACCAGATAAACGATCTGGTAAGAACGCCGCATATACGAAACGGTGTAATACGCTTCCCCCAGCGTACTGCTGCTCAGAAAATTCACCGGCGAAAACAGCAGCCACACATTAGCGACCGCAAAAACGATCAGTGTCACTGCAATAGCAGCCGGAAACTCCCGCGGTGAATCCAGTTTCCAGTGATACGCCACACGCCGCGGCATGCGGAAACAGCACCGGAGGATCAGCACAGGCACCAGATATTTCAGCACCGTCTTGCACATCAGAATGACCAGAACTGCCGTCTGGTTGCCGTAAACAGTGCCGTCACTGTAACAATAGCCTACGTCCATTCCGGCTATCTGAGCGATGCCCATCAGGATCGCTGTCAGCAGGTTTTCGATCAGCAGATAGGCAAATATCGCCATGCCGATCACCATGGTGATCTGTATGAGCGACCGCCGTTCTTCCGCAGCCGGATCTGGTTCATGAAACCCTTTTCCCTCGATGTAAACCGCTTCTTTTTTCTGTTTCTTGCAGCGAAAGGCATATGGGTTATCTTCTTTGTTCCGCCATGCACGGAATGCATGATTATATGCTTCCGAAACATTGCTGTAGTTGGAATCTGCAATCACGTCCACCGTATCCGAAACGGCAGCAGAAGGCTTCTCCAGATTTTGTAATTTCATATGTTATTACGCTCCCCTCAAGCGTCATCTCAAACGGAAACGCCCTTCTCCGCGGCATTTCCTTTCAGGGAACACCGCATAAAGCCCGCCTGACGGCTTTGTACGCAATCTGCTTGCAGATTTTCCGTCATATTGCCCAGAAATCCCTTGCCAGACATACAGTCTGCCTGCGGAATTTCTGTGTAATCTGCCGAAAAATCTGAATACACATCTTACGCACAAGCTTTATGCAGTGTTCCCTTTCATTCTTCACAATTTTTTTGCCGTGTGCCCTGTGCACAACGGAACAACATTTTTGGTTGTATATCAAATTGCTATGATTTTTCCCATTTTTTCTACTCTTATTATACCATGCCACCGAAAATGATGGTTTAGTGAAGTGGAAATAATATCGTTATGTTTTTTGAAACCTTCATATCAGCTTTGTGTATAAGATGAATAAATGACAACAGGACATAAAAAGCAACAGGAATCGTGGGGTTCGCGGGGAATGTTTGAGAGGAGATGCCTTGAAAAAAGCCTCCTCCCTTGCGAATATCTGTCATTTCGCAAGGGAAGAGGCTTATCGATAAGAGGAAATCAGTTTTGGTAAGGCAATTTGTCAACGATATGCACCAAAAATTGCATCAGCACAACGGCATCATCGCTGCCAACTTCGCTGTCGCCGTTGCAGTCGGCATTTTTCTTAGTGGCATCGTCCAGCATAACCGCACCAGCACAGGCTTTGTTCAGCAGGACTGCATCGGTGATGTCCACTCGTCCGTCGAGGTTGAGGTCGCCGTAGAGGGCGGTGGGTTCGGTTTGGGCGGAAGATGTGGTGGTTTGGTTGGTAGTTGCAGTGGTCTGTTTTGCTGTGGTAGTTTCGGTTTGTTTTGCAGTAGTGGCAGTGGTTTGCTCTGCCGTGGTGGTTGTGCTTTGTTTTGTCGTAGTTGCGGTAGTTTGCTTTGTTACGGTAGTTTCAGTCTGCTTTGCAGTGGTTGTGGTTTGTTCTGGTGTGGTAGTCGTTGTTTGTTCGGTGGTAGTTTGTTTTGCAGTAGTGGTAGTTTCTGTAGTTGTGTCTGTGGTTGTCGTGGTAACAATACTGTTCAAGGACACAAAGGGAATCTCTTTTTCTGCCGCATAAGTTTCCGCATATGAACCGGTATAGCCGTAAATGGTCAGATCGCTACAGCTTTTAAAAACGTTATAATCGATTTTTGTCACACTGTCTGGTATGATGATTTCAGTCAGGCTAACGCAATTGTCAAAAGTCATAGCATCAATGCTCGTCATGCCATTTGGAATCGTGATCTTGGTCAAATGTGTGCAATCGCCAAAAGCAAGCATGCCGATATTGGTTATGCTGTCTGGCAGAATAATTGTCGTCAGATTGGTACAGCCATAGAACGCATTGCCATGAATACTTGTCACACTATCCGGCACGACAACACTTGTCAAGGCAGTACAATTGTTGAAAGCACCTATATTGATCGTCACAACATCTTCAGGAATTACAACATCACCAGCACAAGTACTTCCGTCAATCAAAAGATGATTGATAATTACCAATGGATTTTCTTTCTGTCTTGCTGCCAGCCAAGCAGTGCCGTAAAAAGCTTTGTTCTCTATACTAGTCACGCTGTCTGGTATCGTAATTTCAGACAAATTGGTACAGTTTTCAAAGGTGTTATGTGCAATTGTAGTCATGCCACTCGGGAGAGTTACAGCAGTCAGACCAGTGCAATTTTCAAAAGCCAACCCTGCTATTGCAGTAACGCTATCCGGTATTGTGATTTTCTTCAGTCCAGTACAATTCAAAAAGGCACTAGTTCCGACACTTGTCATGCCGTCCGGCAGCACAACTTCAGTCAGACCTGCACAGTCCACAAAAGCATACTCATCTATACTGGTCAGGCTGTTTGGCATGGTAATCTTTTCTAATTTTGTGCATGCCTTAAACGCATAACGTCCAATGTTTGTTACGCTATCCGGTATAGTGATTTCCGCCAAACTGGTACAGTTAGAAAAAGTATATTCTCCAATACTTGTCATACTGTTGGATAGGGTAACATCAGCCAAATTTGTACAATCTGAAAAAATGATTTCCTCCATGCTTGTCACACTGTTTGGAATCGTGATCTCTGTCAAACTGGTACAACCAGAAAAGGCAGCTTGTCCAATGCTCGTTACGCTGTCCGGTATGGTAATTGCAGACAAACTGGTGCAGCCCGAAAAAGTATATCCTCCAACACTGGTCAAGTGATCGGATAGTGTAATGCTTTCCAAGTTGGTACAATTCGAAAAAACAAAACCGCCAATATCTGTGACACTGTTCGGTATAGCGATCTTTGTCAGACTGGTACAGCCGGAAAAAGCACTTTCACCAATGCTTGTCACGCTGTCTGGTATGGTGATTGCAGTCAGATTCTCAAGATTTGAAAATGCATTTCCTTCAAAGCTTGTCACACTATCCGGTATAGTAATCGCAGTCAAATCACTGCACCCATAAAAAGCATTTTTTGCAATACTTGTTACGCGTTTTCCGTCAATTCTTGCCGGAATTTCTACTGATTCTACAGTTTCATTACAGCCGGAAATCTTTACTTCATCGGTATCTGTCACGCTATAGTACAAGTCCCCGTAGGTGCCGTCATAAGAATTTATCACATATGCACTTGCGGTGAATACTGTCTCCACGCTCTCCAACATGTTCTGCACCCCAGACACGCCAACACTACCCAGACAGAGCACGCCGGCAGTCACAGCTGCAAGCACTTTTTTCCACAACTTCATCTTCATTCCTCCGTTTTTCTTTTGTTGCAAATTGTCTGTTTTTATTATAGCATGTCAACTTAAAAAAGTCAAATGCCTTTTCATAAATTTCCAGTTTTGTGGAACATTCTACTATTGTCCAAGTGATTTTTCCATGTCTTCCGCGAATTTCCCCCTTCGAATTCTTCCAAAATTCCAACAAATATACAAAAAGTCAGCTTTAAATCAAACCTGCATTGTCAAAAACAGAGAAATCATTACAAATATATTGCATCGTTTTCAATGACGTAATATAATAAAAGCAGGAAAATTCTGCCGGAAACCCGCAGAACATGGGCAGCTGTGTTCTGCTTTTTCTTTCCCTGGAATTTATCGAATCGTGTCGAAAAAAAGGAGAATCCACCATGAAAACCGCATTCCAAAAAAAGGCATATAGTATCCTGACGGCACTGGTGCTGCTGCTGACAGCATGCACCGGTGCCGTTTTCAGCAGCAGTCGGGCAGCGGCTCTGGAACTGGAGGGTACCGGCAAGACGGACAATCCTTACTTGCTCTCAACCGCCGCAGAACTGCTGGAGTTTGCGGAAAAGGCAGCGGCTGATCCCAGCATTTGTGCAACGCTGACGGCGGATATCTCGCTGGCGGGAGAAACTTGGACACCGATCGGCTCCTATGCCGGCACTTTTGACGGCAATTATCACTGCATTTCGAATTTGCAGTGCAGCGGCGGCAGCAACTTGGGCATGTTTGCAAAGCTGTCCGGAACGGTACAGAAACTGGGGCTGACCAACGTACATATCCAAGGGAAAAATACTGTCGGCGGAATTGCGGCTCTATGCAGCGGGACGATCACAGATTCGTTTTGTGAGGGTGATATTACTGCCAGCCGCGACTTTGCCGGCGGTCTGGCTGGATGTTTTCAAGATGGAACATCTGTTGTAAAAAATGCTTATCACATTGGCACTGTGACAGCAAAAGGAACTGTCGGCGGTCTTGCCGCAACAAGCAATGTACCATTTCAGAACTGCTATCATCTTGGTGCTGTTGTGCAGACAGAATCTTCTGATGGAAGTTCTGCCGGCATGCTGGTGGGCAAAATGGGAGATATGTCAGAAACGCCATTTCAGAATTGCTTCTACACAGCGGGAAATTATTCTGCGGTTGGACGAGGTTACTCAGAACCAGAGGGCATGCAGCAGGCAGAGGAGAATTTCCAGAACGGCATTGTTGCCGAACTGATGAATGCCGGCGGCGATATGTGGTGTGTCCGCGAGGGGAAAACTGTACTGAAAGAATTCGCGAACAATACTTCGGCAGCTACCACCACAACGGAGGGAACTACAACTTCTGATACAACGAACACGGCTGCTTTGGCAACAACAACTTCTGCCACTACAAGTTCAGCTGCTTCGACAACAATTTCCGCTACTACAAGCACGACCACTTCAACAACGACAACTTCCACCACCACAAGCACAGCTACTTCAACAACGACTACTTCCGCCACCACAAGCACAACTGCTTCGGCAACGACTACTTCCACCACCACAAGCACAACTGATTCAACAACTACGACTTCCACTGCTACAAGCACAACCACTTCGGCAACCACAACTTCCACAACTACGAATACAACAGCTACTTCAACAACGACTACTTCCACCACCACAAGCACAACGGCTTCAACAACGACTACTTCCACCACAAGCACGACCACTTCGACAACGACTACTTCCACCACAAGCACAACCACTTCAACAACGACAACTTCCGCTACTACAAGCACGACCGCTTCAACAACCGCGACTTCCGCTACTACAAGTACAACTGCTTCAACAACGACAATTTCCACCACAACAAGCACAACCACTTCAACAACCACGACTTCCACAACTACAAGCACAACTGCTTCGATAACGACTACTTCTACCACCACAAACACGACCGCTTCGACAACTACAACTTCCGATACTACAAGCACAGCTGCTTCGGCAACGACAACTTCCACTACTACAAGCACGACCACTTTAAAAACCACGACTTCCGCTACTACAAGTACAACTACTTCAACAACGACTACTTCTACCACCACAAGCACAACAGTTTCGACAACAACAACTTCCGCTACTACAAGTACAACCACTTCGACAACTACAACTTTCATCACCACAAACACGACCACTTCAACAACCGCAACTTCTACTACTACAAGCACGACTGCTTCGAAAACAACGACTTCCACCACAACAAGCACGACTACTTCCGATAATACAAGTACAACTACTTCAACAACGACTACTTCCACTACTACAAGTACACCCACTTCGACAACAACAACTTCTGCTACCACAAGCACGACTGCTTCGGCAACGACAATTTCCACTACAGCAAGTACAACTACTTCAACAACGACTACTTCCACCACCACAAGCACAACGACTTCGACAACAACTTCCACTGCCACAAGCACGACCACTTCAACAACCGCAACTTCTACTACTACAAGCACGACTGCTTCGACAATCACAACCTCCGCTACTACAAGTACAGTTGCTTCGACAACCACAACTTCTACTACAACAAGCACAACTGCTTCAACAACGACAACCGCGACTTCCACCACCACAAGCACAACGACTTCGACAACAACAACTTCCACTGCCACAAGCACGACCACTTCAAAAACCACAACTTCCACTACTACAAGTACAACCACTTCAACAACCACGACTTCCACAACTACAAGCACAACTGCTTCGGCAACGACAACTTCCACCACCACAAGTACAACTGCTTCAACAACCACTACTTCCGCCACCACAAACACAACAGTTTCAACAACAACAATTTCCACTACCACAAGTACAACGACTTCAACAACCACTACTTCCGCCACCACAAGCACAACTGCTTTGACAACCACAATTTCCACCACCACAAGTACAACCACTTCGACAACCACAACTTCCACTACTATAAGCACAACCACTTCAACAACAACTTCCACCACAGCCACCATACCCCCTGACGAAAATTTCCCGCAGATCACAGGCGATGCAGACCGCAATGGTCGGGTGGACTCCACAGATGTTTACATGGTAATGCTGTATTGTGCATATCACGGTGCCGGCTATCACGATTACACCTTCACGGAATATCCGGAGATCGAAGCCGCTCTGCTGACCAAGCTGGACGTCAACGGCGACGGCTCCATTGACACTACCGATGTCTATTTTATACTCCGCTACGTTGCCTATCAGGGAGCCGGCATTCCGACAGACTGGGACGAACTGTACGAAAAGCATATTTTGCAATATTGCCCAGAATATTCTTTAGATGTTTTTAAATTGTACCCACAATCTTTTTACATCACCACACAGAAAAAGTGTATAATAAAATAAGTTGTAAACAAAAAACGAAAAACAAGAAAGGACAAGCAAACACACATGAAAAAACTAATTACACTTCTGCACGGTTTCTGTATGGCACTGGCAGACAGTGTCCCCGGCGTTTCCGGCGGCACGATCGCATTCCTCATGGGCTTCTATGACAACTTTATCGGTTCCCTGAACGCCCTGATCTCCGGCAGCAAGCAAGAACGCATCCAGGCTGTCAAGTACCTCATCAAGCTGGGCATCGGCTGGGTGATCGGCTTCTGCTCCTCGGTGCTGGTGCTGGCAAATGTCTTTGAATCCCATATCTATCGGGTATCCTCCCTGTTCATCGGCTTCATCATCTTTGCGATTCCGGTCGTGATCTACGAGGAAAAAAAGGTACTGAAAGACCGCTGGAAAATGAGCTTCTTCGTCCTCATCGGCATGGCATTCGTGGTGGCGATCACCTATGCCAACACTTTTGTAGGCGGCGGAAAAGATCTGAGCAATCCCGACATCGGCATGTACATCTATGCATTCTTCGTGGGAGCCGTTGCGATCTGTGCCATGGTTCTGCCGGGCATTTCCGGTTCCACGCTGCTGCTGATCTTCGGGCTGTACATTCCGATCATTAACGGCATTCACGACCTGCTCCACCTGAATCTCCACATGCTGCCCATTCTGATCGTCTTTGGGCTGGGTGTCATTACCGGCATCATCAGCATTATCAAGCTGATCCAGAACGCCCTGACCAAACACCGCGGGGCTACGGTATATCTGATCATCGGCATGATGCTGGGTTCCCTGTACTCCGTCTTCATGGGGCCCACCACGCTGGAAAATCCGCAGCCGGCAATGGGACTGCACACATTCAGCATTGTGTTCTTCCTCATCGGCGGCGTAGTAATTCTGGGCATGCAGGGCTTAAAAATGCTCTCGGATAAGAACAGCACCCCTGCCAATGAGCCAAAAGCAGAAGTGCAGGCAAAGTAAAGGCAATACCGCACAAAGAGCGTCTGGCGACTTTGCACGCCATCTGCTTGCA
>ERZ825324.1780-NODE-1780-length-24697-cov-2.786624_pt1 | contig 24697 bp, 24 predicted proteins | sample MGYA00519859_ERZ825324 | MGnify/ENA primary metagenome ERZ825324 (study PRJEB31778, sample SAMEA3449198) | human gut metagenome | biome: human gut; feature: human-associated habitat; material: faeces | place: United Kingdom | collected 2010/2012 ... | reverse complement strand
CTACCTGCATGACCTGCCCAAATACATGGGAGAAATGGCAATCGCACTGCTGCCCATCGTAGTCATCTTCTTCGCATTCCAATTCCTTACCTTGCATATGCCTCGCCGTAATCTGGCCAAAATCGTCATTGGTATCCTGTATACATATGTAGGACTAGTACTGTTCCTGACTGGCGTTAATGTTGGGTTCTCCACCCTGGGCGAGGTACTGGGCGCCGGGCTTGCCACCGGCTGGACCCGCTGGCTGCTAATCCCCCTTTCGATGCTGCTGGGCTGGTTTATCATTTCGGCGGAACCCGCCGTGGCAGTACTGGAGGCTCAAATCGAGGAGGTCAGCGCCGGCACTATTCCCGGCAGCGCCATCAAAACTAGCCTTTCCATTGCCATTGCGTTGGCCATGGGCTTTTCCATGCTGCGGGTACTTACCGGCATCTCTATCATGTGGTTCCTCATTCCTGGCTATGTCGTCGCTTTGGGGCTTTCCTTCTTCGTCCCCGATCTTTACACCGCCATTGCGTTTGACTCCGGCGGTGTGGCCTCCGGCCCCATGACAGCCACCTTTATGTTACAATTTATGATCGGTGCCTCCACCGTTGTGGGCGGCAATCCGCTCATCGATGCATTCGGCGTCGTTGCTATGGTTGCCATGATGCCCCTAATCTCCATTCAGATGGTCGGCTTTATTTACAGCCGCCGCACTGAGCCTGAGATTGCCCGCGAGCAGTATGGAGATGATGAAATCATTGAGCTGTGGGAGGTGAACGCCGCATGAATTACCTGATCTCGGTTGTCAATCCCGGCGCCATGGACCGTGTGTGTGAGATCGCCGCGGCCCTTGACCTGCCCCAGACCGTCACCCTGCTGGGGCACGGCACCGCCGTACAAAGCATGCTGGATCTTCTCGGCATCGAGTCCACCGAAAAGCGTGTCATCATGACGGTGGCGAACCCCGAAAAAACCCGCAAATTCATTAAGGAAATGCGCCGGCAGGTGTATATCGGCATCCCGGGACACGGCATCATCATGGCTGTCCCCATCAAAAGCGTGGGAGGAGGAAAAACCTTGGCATATCTGAATAACGGCGAGCAGCAGCCCGCCCGCTACACCCCCGAATTGAGCAATCGCTATGAGCTGATCGTCATCGTGGCCAATGAGGGCCGCACCGACCAGGTGATGAACGCCGCCCGCGCGGCAGGCGCCACCGGCGGCACGGTGCTGCACGGGAAAGGCACCGGCAGCCAGAATAAAAAGTTCTACAATGTGTCCATCGCCGCCGAAAAGGAAGTGATTCTGATGGTGGCACAGAACGACCGTAAGGCTGCCATTATGCAATCGGTGCTGCATCATGCCGGTCCTGATAGCGAAGCCGGCGCTATCCTATTCTCACTGCCCGTTAGTGAGGTCGCTGGATTTGGCCTGATGGAAGACTCTATTACCTAAACTGAACAAGAACCACAATACGCCAAAAGAGCGAAGCCCTCACCGGACTCCGCTCTTTTTTATTCCTCTGTTTTCAGTAGCGGGGCCGCCTGTCGGTCTTCGGCAAACTTTTTATACTCCCCAGGGCCAACGCCGTATGTTTTGCGGAACAGTTTAATGAAATAACTAGATTCATAGTAACCCAACTCCCCTGCCGCCATACGCACTGTGCTTTCCGGTCGGGAGAGTAGCCTGCGGGCCTGTTCCATTTTTTCCATATTGATGTAGCCCACCACATTCATGCCGCTCTCGCTCTTAAAAAGCCTGCTGACATAGTTTTCGGTCATATGCACCGTTTCGCTTATCATTTCCAAGGAAATGTGCTGGGAAAGGTTTTCTTCGATATACTGTATAATCTGCGCCATTTCCTTTTTGCACAGCAATGCGGCTTTTTTCCTCTCAAAGCGCTCCATCTGCTGGAGCACCTGGCCAAAATGCGCCTCGTAGTCATCCACGCTGCGACATTTTATCATCTGCTCCCACAAGGCTCTGCGCTCCTCCTCGCCCAGGTAGGCCGAGCAACCCAGCAACGCTGTTAGGCCTAAGCTGCTCATGGCATGGGCTGCCGGACCGGGTGCTGTCGCTCGCAACTCCTTCCCTCGCCCAAAAGTTGAAAATAGCTCCTGTGCGCCGGTATAGTCTTTCGCCTCCAGCAGATCACTCAGCTGCCGGCATACCACCTGCACCGGCACCTCCTCCGAGGAAAGCCGCCGCAGCGTTGCCGCACGGGTCAGACGGCCTGTCCCGTGAAACACCACATAGGGAATCGCATTCCGGCAGCGCTCCAGCTCCTGCAAAAAGCCCCCGCTATCTGCAAATTGCTCCGAGAGCAGAAAACCGCACGGCCGGTTCAAGTAGGCCCGGCAAAAACCGCTGATTCTTTGACAAAATGTTGGGGCCTCCCGTTTGAATGCCTCCTGCTCACCTGGCATCAGCACAATTGCTGTCTGATCTGGACCCAACCGAATCAATGTGGAAGCCGGTCGCCCCAGCTTTTCACACAATAGGTTATAGAATCCAGAATCATTCCGCTTATTTTCGTTCTCCGGGCGATCCAGAAAGGCCAGACAAATCGCATAGGGCTCCGAAAAGCGAATCTCCTCCACCTGCGCACCCTGCGCCACCCGCTGCATTTCACGAAAATCATCTTCCGTCATAGGGGTGACCGGCACCGGCTCTGCGCCTTTTTTTCCAGCCAATCGTTCTGCGGCTTTTTGCAGCAGTGTAGACAGGGATTCCGGTGAGATATCGGTTTTCACCACATAGTCCATCACCCCCAGGCGAATTGCCTCCACCGCGTAGGAGAAATTTTCGTGGTTGGTAAGTACAATAATCTCACATTCCCGGTTTTGCTGCCGTACCTGCTGGATAAACTGCAAACCATCCATATCCGGCATTTTGATATCGGTAATGATGAGATCCGGCGGATCATCCTCTATCTCCAGCAGAGCCGTCTTGACACTGCTGTAACTGCCGGTCACGGTATAGCCCAGCGCAGTCCAATCCACAATGGTCTTCAACGCCAGCCGGACAATCTTCTCATCATCCACCAGAATGGCCTTATACATCGCTCTCCTCCTTCCACTCGGTATAGGGCATCGTCATCTGCACTTCGGTTCCCTGGCCCTGTACACTGCCAATGGAAAAACTTTGTCTATCCTTATAGGACAGGTACAAGCGGTCCTTTACATTGTGCAGGCCGATGCCACTCATCTTGCTGCTTTTTGGCACACCATCCTCGCCAGCTTTTTCTTGGTCAAATCCCTTGCCGTCATCGATGATGCTGATATACAGTGTCTCCTCCCCCACCCATGCTTTCAACCGGATGGTGAGGGGGACATTCTCTTTTATCCCGTGGATGACCGCATTTTCCACAATGGGCTGCAGTAGCAGGCGCATCACACTGGCCTTTGCAGCTTCCTCGCTGATCTCCGTCTTCAGCACAATGGTCTCGCAGCAGCGGATCCGCTGCAAAGTCAAATAATCCTCCACTGTTTGCAGTTCACTGTGCAGTGGTGTGTAGGAATTATCCTTTAGGATAGAGCTGCGTAGCAAATGAGAAAGCGCTGCCAACCCATCGGAAACGACCGGTACATTATTCATCATGGAGGTAAAGCGCAGACTATCCAGTGTATTGAATAGGAAGTGCGGGTTGATCTGCGCCTGCAGCATCCGGATCTCTGCCCGGCGTTTCTCCGCCTGTTCCTTTTCCACCTTATTCAGGGCCTCTCGCATTTCCGCACAGATCTCATTAAAAGCCTGATTCAAAATACCCAGCTCATCCCGGCTTTCATCAGATTGCGTAACCGCAAAGTTCACCCGCGCCGCGTCGCCAAAGGACTTCACCAGTGCATTCATCGGCCGGTCGATGGAATCAATCACAATCACCGAAAAATTCAGCAGTAGAATCGTTCCAAACAGTGTCCCAAAGAAGATACTTTGCAGTGGCTTCATCATCTCGGTGTAGGGCTCTATAAAGACTAGGGTAGCCTCCAATGCCGGCACCGTAAGGTAGCACAAAAAGCTGCTGTGCTCCTCCCGGGGGCAAATCGGTTCCCCGCTTACCTCAAATGCTGTCTGTCGAATCACTTCCCCTTCCAGCACCGTCAGCGGTGTTCCGTCATCGGTCAACAGGCCACCGGCCCCATCCACCAGCACCAGGCGGTTACAGCTCTCCTCATTATAAATATCCAGCAAGCGGGTAAACATCTGAGGCATAAACAAAGCTTGCACTGTATAAGCGTTTCCCTCCTCGTCTGTCGCATACCATGCCACAGCCAATCGTTGCTCTCCCACCTCATTTTGTGTTATCGCCCATCCACCAGATTCCGTAACCGCCAGTATCTCTTCCCCGGCGAGGCTGCACACCGTTCCATCTGTATACAGCACCGTCACCCCGGTCAAATAGCGCAGTGCCTCCTGCTGGAATAGCCCGGTAGGTTCTGTTTTCAGCACCTCTTCCGGAAGTTTTTCCTGCCCTCCGGCCAACAGCCTCGAAGGATCCGCCAAGTTTGTAAGGGACCGTTCCAACGAAGTCAGCGTCTGCGCCGCAAAGGCCCGCACCGTCTGCCGGACCGAAATAAAGGCCTTGGCATAGGAAAAAACGCTGATAATGAGAATTGGGACCACCGATATCAGAATCACCATCAGCGTAATGCGGTTTTTTATCGGCAGCCTTCTTACCAAAGATTTTGCATTTTCTTCTTCCATCGCTGTCCTCCGCCAGTCCTGTGGGCTTTGTTCTTTCTGTTTATTATAATATCCTTTGCGGTAAATTGCAAAGAATCCACTAATCTTGTCAAGAATGCCGTTTTCCCTAATAAATCCAACCTTTTTCACTATTTTCTCTCCTCTGCGGTAAGAAATGAACACCCATTGTGCTAAATCCGCCAGTTTCTCATGTCAATCTGCCTGATATTCTCATTCTATTTGCCAAGAAAGAGTATCAACTGCACAAAAGTGAACATTTTTTATTACCTTCTTTCCCGCTATAATCATAAATACAGACATTCTGGCTCGTCTGAATATCCCCATATAAGGGGGCTTTTGTAAAAGGAGGTTTTGTTATGCCAGCCGGATTTTGGATCGCAGTAGGAATACAGGCCCTCGTTTTTGTTCTTATGCTGATCGGAAGAAACAAGATCACGGAGGATGATTAAGCATCCCCACTATCAAAACAAAGACGAAGAAAAGAAGAGGTATTGAAAAATGAAATGGACGATTCTCATTATTCTGATTGCCTATTTCGTCGCGATGTTCATCATCGGACTGATTGCCAATCGGAAATCGAAAACTGTTACTGACTACTATGTAGCAGGCCGTGGATTGGGCGGCGTTATCACCGCACTGGTGTATATGTCCAGTCTAGTCAGCGCCGGTGCCCTGGTGGGCTGGACCGGTCAGGCCTCCAGCTACGGCGTATGGTTCATCTTTGCGGGATGTGCCGTTACCATCGCCACCTACATCTGCTGGCGGCTGCTTTCCGGCAAGGTCATGCGCCTTTCCAAAAAGCTGGATCTGCTGACTGTTCCGGACTTCCTGGAAGCCCGCTTTGAAAGCCGCACCGCCCGCCTAATCGCCGGACTCATCCTGCTCATCTTCACCGTACCGCTCATGGTTTCTCAGTTCAAAGCCGCTGGCCTGCTGCTCAATATGGTCACCGGCATTGATTATAAGGCAGCTGTAGTGCTGTTTGGCGTCATCGTATTCGTCTATGTTGCCTTTGGCGGATACTTTGCCGTGGTTTACACCGATGCTGTTCAGGGCGGCCTAATGCTGTTCGGCATCGCTGCGCTGGTCATCACTGCTCTCATCGCAGTAGGCGGCAACCTGGGCGAAGCCTACGCCGCCGCCAATCCCATTGGTGCCGTCAGCTGGCCCACCACCGGCAGCGCGCTTACATCCACAGCCTTTATCGCTGTACTGATGAACAACTTCTTTGGTGCACTGGGCGCCCCCAACTATATCAAGGGTTTCTATTCCCTGAAGGGCCCGAAGGAGCAGAAACGCGGCTTTACCATGATTATGAGTATCGTCTGTGTTATCGAAGTCTGCATCATCGTCATCGGCCTGTGCGGCAAGGTTCTGTTCCCCGATCTGGCCTCCCCGGATCAGACCGTATTTATGATGATCGACAGTCTGCTGCCTCCTGTCCTGGGCGGTCTGGTGCTGGCAGCGCTGGCAGCCGCTATGATGTCCACCATGGATGGCCTGCTGCTGATGTGCGCTTCCACCGTGGAAAATGACATTCTGGTCCGCACCTTCAATAAAAATCTTAATGAAAAACAGCGCATGACCGTTGCACGCATCACTGTGCTCGTCATCGGCGCCATCTCCATCGTTTGGGGCCTCAATCCCCCCGAAATGCTGGCCCTTCTGATGTATCCCGCCTGGGGTATTCTGGGTCTCTCCTTCGCGCTTTGCTTCTATGGCGGTCTGTACTGGAAGCGTCTCAATGCTCCCGGTGTCTGCGCCGGTATGGTGGCTGGTGCCGGCATGTTCCTCATTGGTTCCGCTACCGGTTGGTCTCCCCTAGGCTTTGCTCCCATCCAGATCGGCCTTATCTCGCTGATCATCGTCACTCTCATCGTGACCTACGCCACCAAGCCCACCTCAGCCGAAACGCTCGAAAAGTTCTTCCCGGCCAAGGTAAAAGCCAAGTAATCTTCTCACCATTCCATATGGTGTTTGACCCCCTCAATATTGGTGCAAAGTCCCCACACATGTGGGGATTTTGTGCTATTGACAAAAGCCCCGGAAAAAGTGAAAATAAAGGTAGTTTTCCATCAAGGGAGGGGAGCGTCATGCCAATTGGCTGGTGGATTGCCATTGCCATCCAGGCTGCTGTATTCATTGCCATGCTTTTGGTTCGCCGCCGTATCTGAATCGGCCGGCGGTTTATGACGGAAAGGAACCCGCACTATGAATTACATTGTACAGGCTGTCATACTTGTTTACTTCGTCGGGATGTTCGCGCTCGGCATTCTGGGCGAGCAACGCACAAAAAATACCGCTGACTACTATGTGGCCGGCCGTCAGGTCAACGGCTTCTTTGCCGGAATTGTATATACCACCAGCCTGGTCAGCGCCGGGGCCCTGGTCGGCTGGGTCAGTCAGACCTGGCAATGGGGTCTCTACTTTATCTATGCCGCCAGCGCTGTCACCGTGGCTACCTTTCTTTGTTGGTGGCTGCTGGGGCGCAAACTCTGTACCTGCTCCCGTGATCTCAATCTTTTCACTGTCCCGGATTTTCTGGAAAAACGCTTTGAAAGCCGCACCGCCCGTCTCATTGCTTCGCTGCTTATCATTACCTTTTCCGTCCCGCTGCTGGTAACCCAATTTGCCGCCATTGGCATCCTTTTTAATGTCACCACCGGGCTTTCTTACAGTGCTGCGGTCATTTGTTTTGGCATCATTGTGTTCCTGTATGTTTCCTTCGGCGGTTACTATGCCGTTGTTTACACCGATGTTGCCCAGGGCATTTTGATCCTGCTGGGCGTTATCATCCTGCTGACCGCCTCGGTCCACCGAGTTGGGCCATCCCCGCAGCTGCAGTATCAGCAGATCTTCCCCCACGGCTTTATCTCCTGGCCGGATGCCAACTCCCCCATTACCCCCTCTTTCCTGGTGGCCTTCATTCTGCTCACTTTTTTCGGGGCGCTGGGCGGTCCCAACTATATCCGCGGCTTCTACTCCATCCGCAACCGGCGTGCTTTCCGGCAGGGCTTTACCATCACCGTTTTCATCGTGGTCGTGCTGGAAATTTGCATTGTTCTGCTGGGACTGTACGGGCGCATTATTTTCCCGGAAATTGATACCGCCGATAATGTGGTCTACTACATGATCCAATCTCTGCTGCCACCCTTACTGGCAGGTATCGCACTGGCCGGGCTATCGGCCGCCGTTATGTCTACTGTGGATTCCCTGCTGATCCAGTGTGCCTCCACTGTGGAAAACGATATCCTCACCAAGACCTTTCGACTGGGGCTTTCGGAGCGTCGCCGTGTCTCCATTGCCCGTGCCACTGTTGCTATTATCGGCGGTATCTGTGTATTTTGGGGGCTTAATCCTCCCGAATACCTTGCCTTCCTGATGTACCCCGCCTGGGGTGCCCTGGGGCTATCCTTTGCCTGGGTATTCTTCCTAGGACTATACTGGCGGCGGTTCAATAAGGCTGGTGCCATCACCTCCATGGTCACCTCTTCTATTACTTTCGTTGTGTGGAATGCCCTCGGGAATCCTTTGGGCATCTATCACATTCAAATGGCGCTGCTTGTCTCGGTACCGGCCACTCTTATTGCGACCTTGCTTACACCCCCACCCCGTGCCGAGACCCTCTCTCCCTTCTTCGCCCCCTCCAAAGTCCCCTGATCGGAGACTTTTTCATTTTTCTTCTTGACATTTCAGTTCAAAGTGATATCATAAAGATATCATCTATAAGGAGTGACTTCAATGACAGAAAAAATCCTCACCAATAAAAAGCACGGCATGGCTATGCTTATATTCTTCCTGCTGCTTATGGCCGCAGCCATCGTTATGGTCGTCATCGGAGCCATGCGCAATATAATTGCCCTCATTCTTCCCGGCATCGTTATTCTTTGCTTTATCTGGATTCCCATGATGGGGCTTAAAATCCTCAAGCCGCAGGAAGCCTTAGTGCTTACCCTGTTCGGCCACTACTATGGCACCCTGAAAGGTGAAGGCTACTACTATGTCAACCCCTTCTGTACCGGCGTCAATCCTGCTGCCAAGACACGGCTGAGCCAGAGCGGCGATGTCAAAACACTGGGTGTAAAGGCCACCACCGGCGATAACACCACCTCCATTGAAGTAGACACCACCGGCAAAAAGCTCTCGCTCAAGATCATGACCCTCAGCAATAATCGCCAGAAAATCAATGACTGCCTGGGAAATCCCGTGGAAATCGGCATTGCTGTCACTTGGCGCATTATCGATACCGCCAAGGCTGTTTTTAATGTGGATAACTACAAAGAATACCTTTCCCTGCAGTGCGATAGCGCCCTGCGCAATATCGTGCGTCTGTACCCCTACGATGTTGCTCCCAATGTAGATACCACCGGCGACGGCGTTGCCGATGACGGCAGCCTGCGCGGCTCCAGCGAGATTGTTGCCGCCCGCATCCGCGATGAGATCCAGCAGCGGGTGGCGGAAGCCGGTATTGAGATCATCGAAGCCCGCATCACCTACCTGGCCTACGCTACCGAGATCGCAGCCGTCATGCTGCAGCGCCAGCAGGCGTCCGCCATCATTGATGCCCGCAAGATGATCGTAGACGGCGCAGTAGGCATGGTGGAAATGGCGTTGGCGCGTCTTTCCGAAAGCGGTGTGATAGAATTGGATGAGGAACGCAAAGCCGCCATGGTCAGCAATCTTTTGGTGGTGCTGTGCGGCAATCACGATGCTCAGCCTGTAGTCAATTCCGGCAGCCTATACTGATTATGAACGAGAACCAGAAAAAGCAGGTGCCGCTGCGCCTTTCCCCCAAGCTGTACGCTGCCATTGCGGCCTGGGCAGAGGATGACTTTCGCTCAGTTAATGGACAGATCGAATATCTGCTGACTGAGTGTGTACGCCAGCGCAAGAAAAACGGCAAATATGTCTCGGATGAGATTGATGTTCCCCCAGAACTGGATGTTGAATAACAAAAAGCGGCCCGCCGCAGCACATGCTGTGACGGGTCGTTCTCTTTATGTTTTTATTCAGCATCTTGCCAGCCCTTGCACACATCCACCCAGGCCAGCGCCTCGGAAAGTTCATACAGCTCCTCGCAGGTCAGTTCAATAGCACTATTGCTGCTGCCGCACGCCGGGAATACCGTAGTAAACCGTTGCAATGAAACATCCAGGCAGGTTTTCACCCCCGGTTTTACCGCAAAGGGGCACACCCCGCCCACCGCGTGTCCAACAAGCTCCACAGCTTCCTCCGGGGTCAGCATCTTGGCTTTGCAGCTAAAGGTCTCCTTATACTTATGGTTATCTATCTTGGCGTCCCCAGCCGTTACCACCAGCAGCGGTCCCTCCGCTGTCATAAAAGAAAGCGTCTTGGCAATGCGGGCAGGAATAACGCCCACCGTCTGTGCGGCCAACTCCACCGTCGCGCTGGAGGTTGCGAACTCCAGCACCTTATCTTCCATGCCCCGCGCGGCAAAGAATGCTTTCACTTCCCGAATTGACATAATGGTTTCCTCCGATATTTGCGTAGTGATGTACCTATCATAGCCCCCTGCGAAATTTTGTCAAGCGGTGCCGGCATATTTTACTGCAAAAGGTCTTGACTGCCGGCTCATTTCACGGTAAAATGTATAAGCATTCAAAAATAAATGCAGGCATAGTTCATCGGTAGAATAGCGGCTTCCCAAGCCGCGGAGGCGGGTTCGATTCCCGTTGCCTGCTCCAAAAAAAGAGACGCCATATGGCGTCTCTTTTTTGGGAGCAATGGGGAACACTTGCCTTCTTCAAATCACCAATCACAGCCCTAATTTAACGCGAAGGGAAAACCCGCTATGGTTTTCCCTTTATTTATCCTCTTGGGTCACGGGGGAAGTACTATCCTCCTTTTCCGCGGAGCATTCCTCTTCTTCCATCATCTTTTGCAGCGTTTTATTGTGCTTTCCCAGCACTTTACCGCCTTTGCTAAAACCCACCGCAAATAAAAGCGCCACTGCAAAAATGGCAAGAGCGGCCGTCGGTACCAACATCAACATGGTTTCTTCTGTCATAGCATTCTCCCCCTTTTTGTCCCCCATAGTATATCACATTCCGGTTGCTTTGCAAAATTCTCGCCGCCAGAGCAACCCGCTTATTCTGCGTTTCTTGTCATATTTGCCAGTTTTCTCTCCCTCATTTGCATCGATTGTTGCAAAAAAACTATTGACACTTCCCACTGCCTGGTGATAATATTAGTTCATTAAAGCGATAGCAACGCTGTGACTACGGAGGAAAGGAGAAAGCTGCAATGAAAAAGAACTGCTTTATGATGATGGCTATGATGATGCGCATGTGCGGTATGCGCACTTTTTCCGATGCAACTTTTTCCGATAGCTCCATCATCACAGATTAAAAACATCGCGCCATCCATGGGCGCGGCCATCATTTGTTTTTAACCGGGAGACTTCATCGGAAAGTCACCCGGTTTTTGTTTTACCCATATCTTTAGCGAAAGGAACCTCACCCATGAACCTGTATTACGAAGATCTGGTAAGGGCGAACCACCTGCTGGGGCGAATGTGACCTTATTCCCGCCCCTGCTCCGTTCACCCACAACCAAACATCTTGTAAGATAAAAGAAAGGACATTTACCATGAAAAAGACTTTGAAAGCTGTTCTGGCCGCTCTGCTCGTCGTTTGCCTGCTGCTGCCCCTGGCTGCCTGCGGCAACAATGCCACTACCGAAACCAAGCTCAAGATCGCTATCCCGAATGACACCACCAATGAAGCCCGCGCGCTGCTGCTGCTGCAGGATCAGGGCTATATCAAGCTGAAGGACGGTGCCGGCATCACCGCCACCATCCTGGATATCGTAGAAAACCCCAAGAACATTGAGTTCAGCGAAGTAGAGGCTGCCCAGCTGCCCAACCTGCTGCCCGATGTTGACTATGCTGTCATCAATTCCAACTACGCCATCTCCGCCGGTCTCAATCCCACCAAGGATGCCCTGGCACTGGAAGGCTCCTCCTCTGCCTATGCCAATATCCTGGCGGTAAAGGAAGGCAATGAAAATGAGCCCCTCGTCAAGGCCCTCATCGCCGCCCTCTCCAGCAAGCAGGTTGCCGATTACATCACCGAAAAGTATGATGGCTCCGTTGTTTCTGTTGTAGAAAACCCCGGCGATGGCTATGATGCCGACCTCGATTACACCGCTTTGGCCGGTCAGACTATCTCCGTTGCCGCTTCCCCCGCTCCCCACGCTGAGATCCTGGCTGTTGCCAAGGAAATCCTGGCCGCGAAGGACATCACCCTGGATATCCAGGAGTACAGCGACTATGTTATCCCCAATAATGTTGTAGAGGACGGCACCGTCCTGGCCAACTACTTCCAGCACACCCCTTACCTCGATGACTTCAACGCCGAAAACGGCACTCACATCGTTTCTGTTCTCTCTGTCCATGTGGAGCCTCTCGGCCTCTACGGCGGCAAGCAATCCACTCTGGATGCCCTTAAATAATTGAAACGAACTGGGGATTGAAAAAGTATGATCGAGATCAAAAATCTGTGTAAGACCTATTCCCTAACTGATGGCAGTGTGGAGGCCCTCAAAGATGTTTCTCTTTCCATCCCGGATGGCGATGTCTTTGGAATCATCGGCGTGAGCGGTGCCGGCAAAAGCACCCTAGTGCGCTGCATCAATATGCTGGAACGCCCTACCGCCGGCAGCGTGGTCATTGATGGCAAGGACTTGACCAAAATGACCGAAAAAGAGCTGCGAGCCGAGCGCCAAAGCATCACCATGATCTTTCAGGGCTTCAACCTGCTGATGCAGAAAAACTGCCTGCGCAATGTTTGCTTCCCGCTGGAACTGGCTGGTGTAAAAAAGGCCGAAGCCACCAAAAAGGCGCAGTCACTGCTGGAGCTGGTGGGCCTGGGCGATAAAGCCTCGGCCTACCCTGCCCAGCTTTCCGGCGGCCAGCAGCAGCGTGTCGCCATCGCGCGGGCGTTGGCCACCAACCCCAAGGTGCTGCTGTGCGATGAAGCCACCAGTGCTCTCGATCCCAAGACCACCAATGCCATCCTGGAGCTCATCCGGGAGATCAACCAAAAGCTTGGCATCACCGTCATTATCATCACCCATCAGATGAGCGTGGTGGAATCCACCTGCCGTCATGTGGCCATCTTGGAGGAAGGCCAGGTGGTGGAGCAGGGCGAAGTTAGTGCAGTGTTCTCCCACCCCAAATCGGAAGCCGCCCGCCGGCTGGTCTTCCCGGAGGGAAATCCGGAAAGTCTGCTGTGTTCCCTGCCCGGTTCCCGGCTCATTCGTGTGGTGTTCAATGGGGCCGATGCCACCGGCAAGCCCATCATTGCCCGCATGGCCACCGAGATTGGCGTGGAAGCCAATATTGCCTATGCTTCCACCCGCAGCATCGAGGGCCGCGCCTACGGCTCCATGCTGCTTTCCATTGAAGATAAAAACGACGATCTGGCCCGTGCCATCGGCTATCTTACACAGGATGGCGATATTACCGCCCAGGAGGTGACCCAGTATGCTGAATAATCTCTTTTCCGCTGAGGTACTGCAGGAAACACTCTCCATTGTTCAGGGGCAGTTCCTGCTGGCCTTCTGGGAGACGCTGTATGTCACCATTGCGGCCATGTTCTTTGCCGTGGTCATCGGTCTGCCGCTGGGTGTCATCCTGGTTGTGGGCGAAAAGGGCGGCCTGGCCCCCCTGCCCGGCTGGCTGATGAAAACCATCAATGTCATCATCAATCTGCTGCGTTCCGTCCCCTTCCTTATCCTTATGATCCTGCTGTTCCCCTTCACCCGGGCCGTTGTGGGCACCGCGGTGGGTACCGTTGCCTCCATTGTGCCGCTGGTCGTGGCTGCCTTTCCCTTTGTGGCCCGCCTGGTGGAAAGCAGCCTGCGAGAGCTCAATCCCAATATCATCGAAATGTCCCGCAGTATGGGCGCTTCCCCCATGCAGACCATCATTAAGGTCATGATCCCGGAGGCGATGCCCTCCCTCATCTCCAATGCCACCATCGCCATCACCACCATCCTGGGCTACACCGCCATGAGTGGTATCGTGGGCGGCGGCGGTCTGGGCAAGATTGCCATTAACTACGGCTATTACCGCTACAAGTATCTGGTCATGCTGCTGGCTGTTATCCTGCTTATCGTTATCGTGCAGGTGTTCCAAAGTATCGGGACCCACCTTTCGGTCAAGCTGGATAAGCGCCTGAAGCAAAATCACTAAGTAATCTCCTCTCTTCTTTTTCTTCCCTATATAAAACCTCCGGGATCTCACCGATCCCGGAGGTTTTCTTTTGGGTAATTATCCGTTTCAAAAAGAACGAATGTTTCATGTGAAACATTTTCAGCCGCAGCCTTTAGTAGTGGTAGCGCTGCCGCTTGGCCAGCAGAAAGACCGCCGAAACGATAGCCGCCAGTACCTCGGAAACTGTGATCGCCCACCAAATACCATCGATATCTAAAAACAGCGGAAGAATGATAACCGAGGATGCCTGGAACACCAACACACGCAAAAAGGAAATAAGCGCCGAAACAGCGCCGTTGCCCAACGCCGTAAAAAAACCGGAGCAAAAGATATTAAAGCCCGCCAGCAGAAAGGAAAAAGAGAACAACCGGAACGCGTGCTTTGTCAGCGCAAACAGACTATCATCAAAGCCCACAAAGATGTAAGCAAAGGGGCCCGCCGCTGCGATTGCCAGCGCCGTCAGCGCCACACCTACCGTTAGGGTCAGTGTGATGCTCTTACGAAGCAGGCTTTTCATCTCGGCCGTATTCTCTGCACCGTAGTGGTAGCTTACAATGGGCGATACGCCGATGGAATATCCGATGGAAATGGCAATGAAGATGAACTGCACATACATCAGCACGCCGTAGGCAGATACTCCGTCCTCCCCGATGTACTTGAGCAGCTGGAAATTATACAGCATACCCACCAGCGAGCTTGCAATATTGGACATCATCTCGGACGAGCCGTTGCCGCATGCCTTCAGAATAGGCTTTGCCTCCAAAGTCGGCTTCCCTGTCAGCCGCAGTAGGCTGTTATTCGGGCGTAGGAAGTAGATCAGTGGCAGCACACCGCCCACCACTTGTCCAAGGCCGGTGGCCAGCGCCGCGCCTGCCAGCCCCCACCGGAAGCCCACGATAAACAGAGCGTCCAACGCGGCATTGGTCAGGCCGGCTGCGACTGTCACAAAAAGTCCCAGCTTTGGCTTTTCCGCCGCCGCTAAAAAGCTTTGGAAAACATTTTGCAGCATAAAGGCAGGGGTAAACGCAATAACAATGCGTCCATATAGCACACAGCCCTCCATCATCTCGGGGGTCGCACCCAGCAGCACACACACCGGCCGTATCACCGCAATCCCGATGGCCGCCAGAAGGATCCCCAGCAGCACGGTAAAGCACACCATCATGCTGAAGTAGCGGTTCGCCTTTTCCTTATTGCCCCGCCCCAGCTGCTGCGCCACCTGTGCCGTGCCGCCGGTGCCGATCATGAAGCCCGCACCGCCCAATACCATAATAAAGGGGAAAATAAAGTTGAGCGCCGCAAATTCGGTTTTGCCTACCGCATTGGAAACAAACAGTCCATCTACCACGCTGTAGATGGAGGTAAAGATCATCATGATAATGGTCGGCATGGTAAAGCGGATCAGCCGGCCGTAGCTGAAATGGTCGGAAAGCCGGATCGGCTCCCGTGCGCCATTTCTTCTCTCTGCGTTCATTTATTATTCTCCAGTTTTCATTTTCTAAAATTTCCGGCAATCTCTTTCTTTGCCGAATCATATGGTCTGTACCTGTGCAGACAGCAGCGTATTTTAGCATAGATATCTGTAATCTGCAAGTTTTTATTGCCTCACAGGATACGGGCGTCCCTCCGCTTTTATCGTGCCGCCACCCGTCACGGGCGGGCAGCCATCCTCCGCTTCGGGACGCCCTCATTTTTCTCTTATTCGGGGAACTCCAGCTCGCACGCACCTACCGCACGAGCAGTCAAATGGGTACAGCTTTCTTCGCCAAAGGTCTCCCGCATTACCCGCAGAAAGCCCGCTTCTCGCTCTCTTGGCACCAGGGCCTGTATCGTCCCGGCAAAGCCGCCGCCGTGTACCCGCCAGCCGCCACAGCCGGTCAGTTCCCGCCGGCACAGCGAAAGTGCCAGTGCCAACCCTCGTTCATTCGGGTCAGCTGGGTAGATGTTCTGCAGCTTCTCCATCGAGGATTCCCCACTGGCCAGCATCTCCTCCAGGTAATGCTCCGCAGTGGGTTCCCGCAGAGCTGCCGCCAGCCGGGGCACCCGCTCGTTTTCCTCAAAGAAATGCATCGCCCGCAAAATTGCTCGGTCGCTCACCTTGCCGCGCAGGCCGGGCAGCCCCGCGTAAAATTCCGCCGGGTCTACCTCCCGCAGCACCCGGCAGCCAAACTGCGCTGCCACCGCTCTCATCTCCCGCGGGATGGCCGTGTAATCCTCAGTCAGGTCGGCATGGCTCCCACCGGTATTCACCACATACATCGTCATACCCCAGCGGGCAAAGTCGCAGGGCAGGCGCTCCACAATAGGGGCCTTCGGGCAAAGAAAATCAATGGCAACCGCGCTGCCCACCGCCGAAGCGGTCTGGTCCATCAGGCCGCAGGGCTTACCAAAGTACTCATTTTCGGCATACTGGCCTATACGCGCCAGTGCCACCGGCGGAATGGCCCCATCATTATACAGGGCATTCTGAATTTGCCCCAGCAGCAGTTCAAAAGCCGCCGAGGAGGACAGCCCGGAACCGGTGGGAACAACGGAATCGGTCACACCGGCAAAGCCGCCGGCCGCATACCCCTGCTGCCGCAGCCCGGCAAAGACACCTCTTATCATGGAGGGGGAATGGCCCCGCTCCTTTTCGTAATGGGTTAGGTCGCGCCAGTCCAGCGGGGGCAGCGGATGGCTCTTGCTGCCTATCTCCACCGGCCCCTCCTTTTGCGGAGATACGATGGCCAGCTTGTCCAGCGTAACAGCAGCAGCCAGCACCCGGCCGTGCTGGTGGTCGGTGTGGTTGCCGCCCAGCTCGGTGCGGCCCGGTGCCGAAAAGATGCGCACCTCTTCCCTTTCCCCATACAGCCTGGTAAACTGCTCCAGCAGGCGCAAACAGCGCTCCCGTTGCGGCAGCGGGTCATCGGTCACATACAGCCGGCACAGTGCCTCATCACAGACACCGCTCTGCAGGGCTTTTTTCCATTGGGCCGCAGTTGGCATCGTTCGTTCCTCCGTCAGTTCAGGGTAAAGCGCATCAGCACCGGGTTGTGGTCGGAATAGGTAAACCCGGTCTGCACATTCTCCAGGTAGGTCACCGTCACATTGTCGCTTACCAGGAAGCCATCCACAATAATGGTGAAGTTCCCCTCCTCATAGGGGATATCGCAGTTGCGGCAGGTGGGCTCCACCTTGCCGTCGGTATAGTTATCACAGCGGGTCAGTCCCTCTGGCAGCATCTCCGCGGGGAAGGGCTGCGCCCAGCCAAAGTCGGTCATCTCACCGCCATTCAGCACCTGGGTGGAGTTCCCGGTAAAATCATGGTTGAAATCGCCGCCGCACGCCACATAGTTGCCCTTCTGGTATTCGGCCAGCATATCGCCAAACAGCATATTCATCTGCGCGGCCCTTATCTCATCGCTGCCGCCGTAGGCCGAAAGGTGCACATTAAAGAGCACAAGCTCCTTCCCGTTTTCCGTGGGCACCCGGCTGATGGTATAGCACCGGTCCAGGTCAAGAAACTTGGAAAAGCCGGTGGAAATGGGCAGGCTGCGCCGCAGTGCACCGGTGATGCCGACACTGCTGAAGGTCACCATGCTGCTGTTGGAGCTGCCATGCGGCTGTGTCAGCGGATACATGAGGAACGCTGAATGGTAATTGACGGCATCCACCTCCGCCATCTGCGGGAAAGCCGCCCGCAGGATCTCCTGCTCATCGATATGGTAGCTGCGGGTGGAGTCAAAATCTACCTCCTGGAACAGGATAAAATCCGGCTCCAAGGAGGAAACCTCCTCTGCTGCCGCATTGATGCATTCGATCACACTTTCGGGGCTTTTTGCCCAGGATTCCACCCCACCATCCATAAAGAAGGTGAAATCATCGGTATAGGCGCCAAAGCCGACATTCTGCGTCACGATGGCATATTCCTCGCCCAGCCGCACCGCCAGGTCAGTCTCCTGGGGATTGCGGATCTCTAGCTCCTGGTTATCGGGGATGCGGTCATAGCTCAGCATCACATATCCCACATAGATAATGACCACCGCCAGCAGCACCGCCAGCAGAATCAAAAGCGCTTTCAGCAGTTTTCTCATGTTTCTTCTCCTCCCCACTTTCGCGGTTTGTTTTACAGCAGCTCCAACAAATCCTCTTCCTCCAGCGGCTCCGCCTTGGCCGTGTCATTTTCCCGGTAGCCGGTCATAATGACCCTAAACAGCTCCTTGGTGGAAGGCGGCGTATAGCTGATGGCGTTGGCGCCGGCCTCTATCGTCCGCAGGATGGATTCTTCGGTGGGGCCGCCGGTAGCGATGATGGGCACCTTGGGAAATTTCTCCCGGATCTTCCGCACCACCCCGGCGGTACGCTCGGCAGCGGAAACATTGAGTACCGAAGCACCGGCCGCCAGTCTTGCCGCGATATCATAATTTTCACTGGTCACGGTGGCGATGATGGGGATATCCACCACCTTTTTCATCGTTTCCACCGTCTGGTTGCGCATGGGTGCGTTCACCACCACACCAAAGGCGCCCTGCGCCTCGGCATCCTTGGCCAGCATCACGCTGCGTATGCCGTCGGTAACGCCGCCGCCCACCCCGCACACCACGGGGATGGAGGAAGCGGAAATGATGGCATCCATAATGACCTGCTGCGGTGTAAAGGGGTAAACCGCCAGCACCGCATCGGCATTACAGTTGCGGATGATGGCAATATCGGTGGTGAAGATCAGCGACTTCATCCGTCTGCCCATAATGATGATCCCACTGGCTCGGCGGATGACCGAGGGCAGGGCAAGGCTGTTATGATCCCGCAGCGCACTGTGGATAAAGGCTGGGGGCTGTCTATGTTCTTTCTGGCTCATGGGGTTCCTCCTTTGGGGTTGGGGTCGCTGGGTTTATATTTTATTTATTATACCATATTATCCAATAAAAAGAAAGCCCGGAGGGTGGCATCTCTCCGGGCATCTTCCGCTATTTGTGATAATTTTCCGTTAAGACTCAGCTTAATAGAAAGTGGCAACCTCCTGCTCCGGTTCCTCAGCCGGGATGCAGGCGCTGACCGCCAGCACCGGGCCGCGCTTGCCGTACACAGTGCTGTACTGGATATTCACATTGGCTGTCACGGTATACCAGCCGCCATTTTCCAGCTTTTCAGGGCTATATCCCGTGCAGGCCAGCCCCATAAAGGTGATATCCTCCACGCAGCAGGTCATCACATGCCGCCCGCACACAAAGCAGTTTTTCAGGCTGCGGTGCTTGGTCACCACACGCCCCTTAAAGCGCACCGTCTTGCCCTGGTACTTTTCCATCTCTTCGGTCAGGTCACGGTACCACACGGCAAAGTCCGCATCAGCGATCTCAATGATCGGGGCCTCAATATCAAAGGGCAGCGGGTCCTCTATCTCATCATAATCAAAGTTGCCGTCCACATAGTCATAGCCTATTTCGGTCCGGCGGCTCACGCCCCGCACCACCTTGTGGATCTCCATTTTATCGGCGCCCACCGGGGCCCGATTCAACAGCACCATCTCGCAGCTGGTCAGCTTATCCACCATCAGGCTGCGCATATTGGTGTTGTAACTCAGGAAGGTATTGTAATCCGCTATCATCACTTCCTGGTAGATCATCCAGCCCTGCGGCATCTGCTCGTACAGGCGCTGCAGCTGCCACATACCGTTATATTCTATCACTACCCGGTCCACCCGGTGGATCTTCTGCCACTCGCCCAGCTTGGCGGTGGTCAGCTCCTCCTCGCTTTCGATGGGCAGGATATGCACATTCTTCATCAGCGGGTGAGAAAGATCGTATTCCTCCTCGCCCTCCTCGCACAGCACCAGCAGGGTGTGCTCCCCGGCATTGAATTTCTTATCCTCCAGCGTTTCCCGGATAAAGCGGGTCTTTCCCCCCTCCAAAAAGCCGGTAAACAGGTAAACCGGGATTTCAACAGCTTTTGCCATTCGTCAGTCCTCCGTTTTTCAGTTCAGGTGGAACAGCGAAGTCAAGGCGTCCTCCTTCAGCTCGGCGCCGATGACGCACAGCCGACCGGTGACACCAGCAGCGCCATTACGGATCTCCACCTCACCGGGAACATAGTCAAAGTGCAGCCACTTGCCGTCCGTACCGGCTACAATGCCCTTGGCCCGCAGCACCTGGCCATAATCGCCGGTATCCAGGGCTTCCAGCGCGGCAGCCAGCTCCTGCTTCCCGTAGGGGTGGGCGGTCTCTTTACCCCAGCTGGTAAATACCTCATCGGCATGGTGATGATGGTGATGGTGGTCATGTTCATGGCAGCCACAGCCGCACTCATCGTCGTCCTCATCGTGATGGTGGTGATGCTCGTGGTCATGGTCATGGTCGTGGCAACCGCAGCCACACTCATCGTCGTCATGATGATGGTGCTCGTGCTCCTGCTCCTCGGCCAGCTCCTCCAGAGCAGCCGCCAGGGTATCCCGGCGTTCCATGGCCGCCAGCAGCTGCTTGCCGTCCAGTTCGTCCCAAGGGGTCGTCACAATGGTGGCGGTGGGGTTCTTCTCCCGCAGCAGGGCCACACAGGCATCCAGCTTTTCCTGGCTCATCCCGGCCGTACGGCTCAAAATAATGGCGCTGGCATGCTCCACCTGGTTATTGAAGAACTCACCGAAGTTTCTCATATACATCTTGCATTTCTTTGCATCTGCAACTGTCACAAAGCTGTTTAAGTCTAGTTCAACATCTTCCGCAACACCTTGTACAGCTTTGATAACGTCTGATAATTTACCAACTCCTGATGGTTCAATGATGATACGGTCTGGATCATACTGTGTTACAACTTCTTTTAATGCACTTCCAAAGTCTCCAACTAAGGAACAACAGATACATCCTGAATTCATCTCTGTTACTTCGATTCCTGCATCTTTTAAGAATCCACCATCAATACCGATCTCACCAAATTCATTCTCGATCAGTACGACTTTCTCTCCTTTTAATGCTTCTTTTAATAATTTCTGGATCAGTGTTGTTTTACCTGCCCCTAAAAATCCTGATATAATATCAATCTTTGCCATTTTATATTACCTTCCTTTTGTATTAGTTCGTTCCGTAAGTTCCCTATTATCTTAAGTTCTTATTAGTTAAAGTACTTACGCTCAGTATGTTACTTGCCACCTTAAGTTTTCAGGTACCATGTAAAATACCCCATATAAAGCTATTTTACTACTTCCATCAAATTTGTCAAAACATTCTTTCCGGAGTATAATAAAAACAATTAAAATAGAAGGAGTTATAACACTTATGAGAAAATATTACCCAAATTACTCCATTGGAACCGACGCATATTCCGACATCCCTATGGTATGTGAAAAATACGGAACAAAAGCTGTGATCATCGGAGGAACACATGCCTTGGCTGCCGCTGCCGATCTGATCAAAGAAGCTGTTGCTGACAGCAATATCATGATCACCGGTGTCTTTGAATACGGTGGTGAAGCCAGTCGTGAACACATAGATGAATTAAATTCTCATCAAGAAGTCGTTGATGCTGATATGATCTTTGCCTGTGGTGGTGGAAAAGCGATTGATACTTGTAAAGTATTAGCGCAGGAAAGTAAACGCCCATTCTTTACATTTCCAACGATTGCTTCTACTTGTGCTTCCTGCACATCCCTTGGTATCATCTATCACCCAGATGGTTCCCTTCGTGAATATTCTTTTCAGGAAAAACCTTCTGAATGGATCTTTATCAATACACAAGTAATTGCCAATGCGCCTGTAAAATATCTGTGGGCTGGAATTGGTGATACAATGGCTAAATTTTATGAATGTACAACCAGTGCCCGTGGTGATAATGATCTAGACCATAGCACTTCCATGGGCGTCCAGATCAGTAATCTTTGTGCCAGACCATTAGTAAAATACGGTGTAGAAGCCTTAGAAGAATGTCGAAATCATACTCCTGGAAAAGCTCTGGAAGAAGTCATTCTTGGAATTATCGTTTCTACTGGTTTTGTGTCAAATCTTGTCGGAATTGATTTAAATACCGGACTTGCACATGCCTGCTATAACGGATTTACTGTATGTAAATCTACCGAAGAACATGGACATCTGCATGGCGAGATCGTTGCTTATTGTATCCTGATCTTATTAAAGGTCGATCATCAGGAAGATGAATTTAAAAAGATCTATGAATTTTCTAAAAATATGGGATTCCCTGTAAAGCTTGCAGATATTCATGCAACGCTTGATGATATGGATGCTGTGATCACAAAGGCTTTATCTGGAATTGATGTACGTGTATGGCCTTATGAAGTAACTCCTGATATGATCCTTGATGCTGTAAAAGAGATCGAGCAAGTTGCTTTATAAAATAACTTTATCAAGGGGATTCCCTTGAAATTTCCTATGATATAAAAAGGATATTGGTGTCACGATCAATATCCTTTTTCTTTATTTTTCTGTATTAAATTTCTTAAATGGCCGCGGTGTCATAAATGTCCCGCTGGCGCTTCCGACGAGTTCTTCTCCTACATAGGCTTTTCCAACAAAATTCATGATCGTTTTACCAGCAGACACTGCTTCTGCCTCAATTCTTACAATTGCTCCTGTTGGAATTCCTTTTAAAAATGTTGTAGACAGTTGTACAGTCGGTGCTACACTATAATCTCCTAAACCTGCGGTTAATGTTCCAAATGTAATATCAAACATTCCTACAATTGATCCACCAAACATAATACCAAATGCATTTTCATGAAATTTTGTTGCCTCATAGGTCATTGTAAGACTTTTCGTATCTTAATAAAATCCCGTGATCTTTCCTTTTAGTTCCTTAAACACTCCATATGCATTTATCTTTTCTAATTCATTCATTCGTTTTCTGATCTGCTTTTCAAAATTTTCTTTACTCATCTTATTTTTCTCCTGTATCGTACTTTATATTTTGTATATAAACGATATATATATTTCATTTTCTGTCTGACATTTTATCATATTTTATTCTCTTGATGTATAGAAATTACGATATTCGGTATCCTATAAGAAAAAGGAGTTTTAATTATGGACAATGAAAATTTATTAAACAGTATTTATCAAAACATTGCAATGGTTTTAGAAACAATCCCAGAAATTCGTAAGATCACAACAGATTGTGATTTTAAAGCTCTGATCGTTGGGCAGGAGGAATCATATCAAAATTTATCAGACTCTGTAAAAGACGCTATTACTTCAAATGGAGATTCTACTGAAGAATTAAATGATCTATTAAAAACCTATTCTGAATGGATGACAAAATTAAAAGCCATGAGTGATAAAAATGTCAGCCATCTTGCTGAAATGTGCATTCAGGGATATACGATGGGAATGGTGAAGGCAATCCAAAAAAGTCATCTCTACTGTGACGCTTCAAAAGAAGCAAAACACTTTGGTGAGAAGCTTATTTCCCTTCATGAAAAAAGTATCAATGATTTAAAAAAATATTTGTAATCGTCAAATCATTGTGCTATGATTAATTTTGTTATTGATAGATTTTAATGTTCACGACCGATACGGATGCATTTATTTATTTCTATGAATGCATAAAACAAGTAATGGTTCGTGGACTTTTTCTTTTTTATAAAGAATTTTTATTAAAATGGCTGTCATTAACAGTTACATGTATTTTTTATTAATAAGAAAGTAGAGGTACCCAGATGAGTAATGGTACAGTAAAATGGTTTAACGCAGAAAAAGGTTATGGATTTATTTCACAGGAATCCGGAGATGATGTATTTGTTCATTTTTCTGCAATTCAGGGAAAAGGATTTAAGACTTTGGAAGAAGGACAGAGTGTTAGCTTTGAGATTGAAGAAGGACCTCGCGGAAAACAGGCATCTAATGTAACCAAGTTGTAATTTGAATGCGTTGTTCAATGCATATAAAAAAACGAAATAATAGGATAAAAGTTCTAAATCTTTTATCCTATTATTTCGTTTTTCTCATATACATGGACAGCTATTCAAACCACCACATGTGTGTATGTTAGACGGTGTTAAATTATAATTTTTTTATATATTCAAATAATTCCTGTCTACTTGTTACTTCTACGTCCGGAACGATATCTCCTTCTGGCATTGGGCGGTTTCTGTGGTTGAACCAGATGACATGCCAGCCAGAATTCTTGGCTCCTACGACATCTATTTCAAAGGTGTCTCCGATAAACCATGTTTCCTCAGGATCAATCTTCATTTCTTTTTGAACAGTATGGAATGCTTTAACATCTGGTTTTGCAGCTCCGATGCTGTCTGAGATGAACATTGTTTTAGGGTTGAACCAGTGGTCTAATCCTAATGTCTCTAATTTCTTTCCCTGATTCTTTGTTGTTCCATTCGTTAAAATTCCAATTCTGTAATTTTCTTTGCAATGATCAAGGATCTGTTTTGTAATTTCTGGTACCTGAATATGCTTTTGGTAATAACGGTATCGTTCTTCGAATTGTTTTGCCTCTTCTTTGCTGACTTCTACTCCAACATCTGCATATGTTTTCTGGACACGATATGCAAATTCTTCGTCTTCAGAGATTTTTCCTTCTCTTGACATACAGAATGCTTCATCACTGTAAGTTCTTGATGCTTCAAATAATTCCTCACAGTCTGCATCTGTGCGGGCTGCCATCAGTTCTTTGTGGGCTTTTTCAAATGGTTCCATTAAATTATATAATGTATCATCTACATCAAAAATAATATTCTTCATCTTAGATCAATCCTAGCTTCTTAAGTGCCATTGTAATTCCTTCTTCTTTGACAGTTCCTGTTACCATAGATGCGACTTCTCCTACTTTCTCACTATG
>ERZ825324.1774-NODE-1774-length-24774-cov-4.152110_pt1 | contig 24774 bp, 21 predicted proteins | sample MGYA00519859_ERZ825324 | MGnify/ENA primary metagenome ERZ825324 (study PRJEB31778, sample SAMEA3449198) | human gut metagenome | biome: human gut; feature: human-associated habitat; material: faeces | place: United Kingdom | collected 2010/2012 ... | reverse complement strand
GGAGCGCAAGGCGGCGTATGCCTGCGACGTGACCTACGGCACGAACAACGAGATGGGCTTTGATTACCTGCGCGACAACATGGTGATCTACCAGAAGAACATGGTGCAGCGCGGCCACCACTTCGCCATCGTGGACGAGGTGGACTCCATCCTCATCGACGAGGCGCGCACCCCGCTGATTATCTCCGGCGCGGGCGACAAATCCACCGACCTGTATGAAAAGGCGGATCGCTTCGTCTGCACCCTGCAAAGGGGCGAAGAGCCGGAGCAGGACCGCTGGGAGGAAAACCCGCTCTCCGACGAGGAGCTGGCGGCGATGCGCAAGGATTACGTCATCGACGAGAAAAAGAAGACCTGCAACCTGTCCGAGGCGGGCGTGCGCAAGGCGGAGCGCTGGTTCGGCGTGGAGAACCTTTCCGACATCGCCAACAACGAGCTGCTGCACCACATCAACGCCGCGCTGCGCGCCCACGCGCTGATGAAGCGCGACGTGGACTACGTGGTGCAGAACGACGAGGTCGTCATCGTCGATGAATTCACCGGCCGCCTGATGGTCGGCCGCCGCTACAGCGACGGTCTGCATCAGGCCATCGAGGCGAAGGAGCACGTGAAGGTGCAGCGCGAGAGCAAGACGCTGGCGACCGTCACGTTCCAGAATTATTTCCGCATGTACAGCAAGCTCTCCGGCATGACCGGCACGGCCAAGACGGAGGAGGAAGAATTCAAGGGCATTTACAAGCTCGACGTGGTGCAGATTCCGACCAACCGCCCGATGATCCGCAAGGACATGAATGATCTGGTCTACCGCACCCAGAAGGGCAAGTTCAGTCAGGTGATCGAGGAGATCGAGCGCCGCCACAAGACGGGTCAGCCGATTCTGGTCGGCACGGTTTCCGTCGAGGTCAGCGAAATGCTCTCCAAGATGCTGCGCATGCGCGGCATCGAGCACGTCGTGCTGAACGCGAAATACCACGCCCGCGAGGCGGAGATCGTCGCGCAGGCCGGTCACTACGGCGCGGTGACGATTGCCACGAACATGGCCGGCCGCGGCACGGACATCCTGCTGGGCGGCAACCCGGAATTCCTCGCCCGCCGCGCGATGAAGCAGAAGGGATACGAGGACAACGTGATCGACGAAGCCACCGGCTTCAACGAGAACGTCAGCGAAGAGGTGCTCGCCGCGCGCGTGATCTATAAGCAGCTCTATGCCGATTTCAAGAAGCAGACGGACGCCGAGCACGACCGCGTGATCGCCGTCGGCGGCCTGCACATCATCGGCACGGAGCGCCACGAATCCCGCCGCATCGACAACCAGCTCCGCGGCCGCGCGGGCCGTCAGGGCGACCCCGGCTCCTCCCAGTTCTTCCTCTCCATGCAGGATGACCTGATGCGCCTGTTCGGCAGCGAGCGCGTCAGCGGCCTGATTGAAAAGATGGGTCTGGCCGAGGACGAGCCGATCGAGGCGAAGATGCTCACCGGGCAGATTGAAAACGCCCAGAAGCGCATCGAGGCGCGCAACTACGAAATCCGCAAGAACGTGCTGCAGTATGACGATGTGATGAACGAGCAGCGCAAGGAGATCTACGAGCAGCGCAAGCAGGTGCTCGAGGGGCGCGATATGCACGAAACCATCGTCAAGATGGCGGACAAGCTCATCGAGGAAGCCGTCGCGACCTATTGCGGCAACGGCGACGAATACGCCGATTGGGACATGGAGGGGCTGACGCAGTACCTGGAGCGCCTGTGCATCCGCATCGGCTTCTTCAAGGCGCATGAGGAAGCCTTCAAGACGGTCGATAAGGAAGAGCTGATCGCCAAGCTCAAGCAGGAGGCGCGCGATTTCTACGCCCTGCGCGAGAAGGGCTTCGAGCTGATCCACATCGACCCGCGCGAGCTGGAGCGCGTCGTGCTGCTCTCCTGCGTGGATCGCCGCTGGATGGATCACATCGACGCGATGGATCAGCTCCGCGACGGCATCGGTCTGCGCGCCTACGGCAACAAGAACCCCATCACCGAATACCAGATCGAGGGCTACGACATGTTCGACGAGATGGTGCACTTCATCCGCGAAGACACCGTCCGCCGCATGTATCAGGCGCGCATCAACATTCCGCAGCAGCGCAAGGAAGTCGCCGAGCCGAAGGAAACCAACCTCGAACAGGCCAAGGCGGCGGGCGGCCCTTCCGGCCCGAAGCGCGTGCAGAAGCAGGTCGGCCGAAACGATCCCTGCCCCTGCGGAAGCGGCAAGAAGTATAAGAACTGCTGCGGGAGGGACAACGGCTGAGGCGGCGTGCTGCCCATGTCGGGGACAAAAGCCCCGCAGGGGCGCGCATTGCGCCCGCGTTTTACGCAGAATCTGCTTTTTGCTTGATGATTCTTTTGAACTAAACCAACGCATAAAAGGATGTGAATCAACGTGATCGAACTGGATCTTTATCGCCAGCAGATGGCACAAATCCGCGAAAGCATTGTTGAGGCAGGTGAGTCACTTTAACGTCGCCGGCTTGAAGGAGCAGCTTCTCGAGCTGCACGAGACGATGAACGAGCCGGATTTCTGGAACGACCTCAAGCGCTCGACCGAGGTCAGCCGGAAGGTGCGCATCACGGAAAACAAGGTGGAGCATTACGAAAAGCTCTGCCAGCGCGCCGACGATGTGGACGCGACCATGGAGCTTGCCGAGGAAATGCAGGATACCGACCTGCTGGCCGAGGCGGGCGAGGAAATCAAAAAGCTGCAAAGCGACCTCGAGGAGCTGCGGCTGGAAAGCCTGCTGCGCGGCGACTACGACAGCAACAACTGCTATCTCTCGCTGCACGCGGGCGCGGGCGGAACCGAGGCGCAGGATTGGACGCTCATGCTCTATCGCATGTACACCCGTTACTGCGAGCGCCACGGCTTTACCGTCAAGCTCATCGACATGCTCGACGGCGACGAGGCGGGGCTCAAGTCCGTGACCTTCGAGGTGGACGGCGAAAACGCCTATGGCTTCCTGCGCAGTGAAAAGGGCGTGCACCGGCTGGTGCGCATCAGCCCGTTTGACTCCAACGCGCGCCGTCAGACAAGCTTCTCCTCGCTGGATGTTTCGCCGATCATCGACGACGACGACAACGAGATCGAGATCGACATGAAGGACGTCCGCGTGGACACCTACCACGCCAGCGGCGCAGGCGGACAGAACGTCAACAAGACCAGCTCCGCCGTGCGCATGACGCACTTCCCGACGGGCATCGTCGTCTCCTCCCAGACGAGCCGCGATCAGGTGCACAACCGCGAGAATTGTATGCGCATGCTGCGCGCAAAGCTCGTCGAAATGCGCGAGCGCGAGCGCGAGGAAAAGATGGCCGACATCAAGGGCGAGATGAAGAAGATCGAATGGGGCAGCCAGATCCGCTCCTACGTCTTCCATCCGTATTCGCTGGTGAAGGACCATCGCACCGGGTATGAGACGAGCAACGTTGACGCCGTGATGGACGGCGAGCTGGACGGCTTCATCACCGCGTATCTGCAAATGCAGTAATACTAATTCTTGTTAAAATGGCTTAATCCGCGCACCATCTTTTTCGCTCTGACTTTGCCTCGTTCCGTTCAACGTACCTCCAGTACGCCTCACTTCACTTGGCTTCGTCAGAACAAAAAATCTGATGCGCTCTGTTAAGCATTTTAACTGCGAATTAGTATAAGTGCGTATTCCTGTCAAACCAAAACGAACCGGGGCGGGCGTTTTCGCCCGCCCTTTCTGATAAGATGGCGTTATGAAAAGACAAAAATGGATCGTCGGCCTGATGGCGGCGCTGTCCGTCATGCTCGCCGCCGTCGGCTCTCTCTGCGGCGCAATCGAGCGGGAAGCGGTTGATCCGGCGCTCTACGGGGAAAAATCCCGCGCGGCGGTCGCGCAGACGCACGGCATGCGCGATGACGACGCGGTGACCGCCTATATCGGCATGGATGCGGCGCGTCAGCACGACGTAGCGCAGACCATCGCGCTGTATATGGCGCCGGGCGGCGAGGATGCGCCGCTGGCCGTGGACGAGCTGAACGAGAAGGAAATCAGCCACATGAACGACGTGCGGCGGCTGATTGCGCTTTGCAGAACGATGCGCACAGGCTGTATCTCGCTGGCGGCGGGGCTGGCCGTGGCGATGGCGTGGGTCGGCGCGACGATGGAAAAGCGCCATCGCCCGGTGATGATCGGCGCGGTCTGCGGGGCGCTCGTGCCGGCGGCCGCCGCGGGCGTTGTCGGCGGCATGATGAACGCGGCCGGGTTCGGGGCGGTGTTCGTCGGCCTGCATCGGCTGATTTTCACCAACTCAAACTGGCTGCTCAACCCGGCGACGGATATTCTGATTCGGATGATGCCGCAGGCGCTGTTTGAAACGGCGCTGCGCGACGTGCTCGGGCAGTTCGCGCTGGCGTTTGCGCTGGCCGTGCTGCTGCTGGCGGCGGCGTATGCCGTCGTTTCCGGCATGGTGAAGCGGCAGTTGACACAGACGGAGGAAAGACCATGAACTACGAACAGAGTGCCAAAGCGCAGACCGAACGCCTGATGGCGGACGGCCATGCGACGATTTTGGCGATTGAATCGAGCTGCGACGAAACGGCCGCCGCGATTGTGCGCGACGGGCGGCAGGTGATCTCCTCCGTGATTTCCTCGCAGATTCCGCTGCACGCGATGTATGGCGGCGTTGTGCCGGAAATCGCGTCGCGCGCGCACGTGGAGAGCGTCGATCCCGTGGTGGACGAGGCGCTCAAAAAGGCGGGCATAACGCTTTCCGATGTGGACGCGGTGGCCGTGACCTACGGCCCCGGTCTGGTCGGCGCGCTGCTCATCGGCGTTTCGGCGGCCAAGGCGCTGGCCTACGCAGCCGGTAAGCCGCTCGTCCCGGTGAACCACATCGAGGGGCACGTCAGCGCGAACTATGTGGCGCACCCCGATCTGGAGCCGCCGTTCGTCTGTCTGGTGGCCTCGGGCGGCCACAGCCATATCGTCCGCGTGGAGGATTACGGCGTGTATACCCTGCTCGGGCAGACGATGGACGACGCGGCGGGTGAGGCGTTTGACAAAGCGGCGCGCGTGCTCGGCCTGCCGTATCCGGGCGGGCCGCTGCTGGACAAGCTCAGCCGCGAGGGCAACCCGCATGCGCTGAAGCTGCCGCACGTGCAGACGCCGGGGCGCTATGATTACAGCTTCTCCGGCCTGAAAACGGCGCTGATTAACACGGTGCACAAGCTGCGCCAGAACGGGCAGGACGTGCCCGCCGCCGACATCGCCGCCAGCTTCCAGCACGCGGCGGTGGAGCTGCTGAGCGACAAGGCGATGCTGGCTGCCGTCGAAACGGGCGCGAAGACCGTCGCGCTGGCGGGCGGCGTGGCGAGCAACAGCGGCCTGCGCAACACGATGAACGACAAATGCCAAAAGGCGGGGCTTCGCCTGGTGATGCCGCCGCCGATCCTCTGCACGGACAACGCGGCGATGATCGGCAGCGCGGCGTTCTATCGGCTCATGCGCGGGGAAATCGCGGGGCTGGATTTGAACGCCTGCCCGTCGCTGAGGTTGGTATAACGCGGGCTGAGCCCGCCTGCTCTTCCGCCAAAGTCTGCAAAGCATCAAAGTTCTGCTCACGCGAGCGATTCTACGCAATTTCCCATATAAAAAAAACGGGGCGCTGTCCCCAAGCCCATCGAAACGTTCGGCGGGTTTGGAGGCAGCGCCCCGTTGGTTTAGATCACCTTTTTCAGCCCCGGAATCCGGCTCATGGCAACCGAAATCGCGAGCGACGCGAGGAACACCAGCAGCGACACGCCCACGATGCTCAGCAGCAGCGCCCCGGCGGCGACAGGATAGGCGATATCAAGCCGCTCCAGCACGAGGGCATGAACCAGATAGACGCCGAACGTGCATTTGGAAACGAGCAGCAGCGCGCGCTGCGCCTTCGCGCCGGGGGTCAGGCGCAGCTCCTTGAAGAAGACGAAGAGCGCCGCCGTCATCGTCAGCACGCCCAGCGACGCGCCGGAGGTGAAGACGGCGCTGGTGGCCTGAAGCACGGCGGAGTGCCAGCGCGTCAGCAAAATCGTCATCACGCAGGAAAGGCAGCCCGCCGCGCAGAGCAGGCGGCGCGCCGCTTTGGGGAGCGGATAGGCCATCAGGTAATGACCCAGCACAAAGGCATACAGCGCGGTCAGGCCGCGATAGGGGTTGAGCTGCGCATAGGCGGATTGAAGGGACTGGAGAACGTCCTTGTGCGGCAGTTCAAACAGCAGCGCGAAATTCAGCGCGCGGCCGATGAGGTAGGTGAACAAAAAGCCGATGAGCAGGAAATACTCGGTCGCCTTTTTGGATTCGGTGATTTTGCGGAGCAGCGGCACGACGGCATACAGGCTGATGAGCGTGAAGACGAACCACATGTGATAATGGCCGCGGAGCAGCTCGTTGAGGAACGTCCACTTGCCCTTGCCGCGCAGCAGGCAGTACGTGAGCGCATAGACCGCCGACCAGAACACGAAGGCGGCGGCCAGACGCGCGATGTTTTTCCGATACAGCGTTCGGGTGCTCATCGCCTTCTGCGGGGCGAGGAGGAACGCGCCGCTGAGCATGAAGAACGCCGAAACATTCCAGCAGCAAAGGCCGGTGATCGCGTTCATCACGTTCCAGGGGGCGGAGGCGATTTCCACGTCGAGATACGCCTGCGGGCTGACGTGCAGCATGACCACCGTGAACGCGGCCAGAATACGGAGCAGATCCAAGCCCCAGTTTCTTTCAACGGTTTTGCTTTCCATAGATGTGCGCACTTTCTTTCTGGTGAAGTCGCCTTTTGGGGCGCGTTATCCGACGGAATCCTCGAGCGGCACGAACAGCGCCGGGTCGGGCGTCGGGGTGAAGGTGGGCAGCGGCGTGGACGTGGGCGCGGGGGTATCGGTCGGGCGCGGCGTCTCGAACACGATCATTTCGGGCACAGGCGTCTCAGGCACAGGCGTCTCGAACGCGGGCGTCTCGGGCGCCGACGTCCCCTCGGGCTGCGCGGCGGTCAGATTGACGGCGGCGGAGAAGAGCAGCGCCTGCGTCTGCTTGCCCGCTGCGCCGTCCACGGTCAGGCCGTAATCGCTCTGAAAATCCTTGACAGCCTGAATGGTGCCGCCGTAATAGCCGCCGGTGATCGAGCCGTGGTAATAGCCCAGCTCGGTCAGCCGCATTTGCAGCATGTACACGTCCTCGCCCTTCTTCCCGCGGGAGAGCGTACGGTATTGGGTCGGCCAGTTTTCCGGGGCATATGCCGGCGTGGCCGTCGGGGCGGGCAGCGGGTTTTCGCGCAGGGTGGAGGCGTTGAGCGTGGGCTTGAGCGTCATTGTGTATTCCGGGTCGTAGTCGCCCTCGTAGACGGTGATGATCGTGCCCTCCTTGCAGTTTTCGTAAATCCATTTCGCGTCGGAGACGAGCAGACGGACGCAGCCGTGGGAGGCGGGCGTGCCCAGCGCGTCGAAGGATTTGACGGAGAGGGTGTTTTCGTTCGGCTCGGAATAGAGCACGGAGTGGAAGGCGTTGGCCGCGTCGATGCGCGTCAGATACTGCGCGTGGGAGCCCCATGTCGGGAAATAGCCCCAGCGGGCGCGCTTTTTCGGCATGATGGTCGTTTTGCAGGGCGTGGGGTATTTGCTCGTGCCGGTGGAGCAGATCATTTCGCGCACGAGCACGGTATATTGGCCGTCCTCGTCGTATGTATAGGCGCGGGTGATCTGGTTGACGACGTCCACCATCAGGGTGTATTTCGCCGGTTCGGGCGTGGGGGACGGTCGGGGCGTGGCCTCGGCGGGGACGGCGGCGGCGGAAAAGAGCAGCTCCTGCGTGTCGCGCCCCGCGATGCCGTCAGCGCTCAGGCCGTTGTGCGCCTGAAAGGCCTTGACGGCGGCCTTGGTCACCTTATAATAGCCGCCGGAGACCTTCGCGTTGTAAAAGCCCAGTTCGGACAGGCGGGTTTGGAGCTGCGCGACCCGCTCGCCGGAATCGCCGTATTTGAGCGTCCGCTTGAAGGTGAAGTCAATCGGCTCGACTTCGGCGGGCGTTTCGGTTTGGGCGGGCGTTTCGATTGAAGCGGGCGTTTCGGCGGGAACTGCCGTGGGCACGAAGAAATTTTCGTCGGCCGCCTCGCCGTCGTGGGAGATGAACTGAACGTTGCCGTCGTCGCCCAAGATGACCTGCCCCGCCTCGTCCTCCCAGAGGATTGTTTCGCACAGACCGCAAACGGGAACGAGCCAGAGCAGACAGAGGAAAAGCGCGAGATGTTTCATGGAAACCTCCGAGAGATGAGCTTGCTGGATTCGGAAAATGAGTAGATTTCGATAACGGGCGCGTTTGCGCGCCTATCTGACTCCCTCAGTCACACCCATCATAGCACAAGCATGAAATAAAAACAACCGGGGCCGCTCTTCCGATGGGAAAAGCGGCCCCGGCTGTTACAAAGGAGAATGGAGAATAGAGAATGTGTATCTATATGAATGGAAGCTATGCGCTTACTTGCTGCTGGAGGTATCCACATCGGTCGGCTGCGGCACGACCAGATCAAGCGTCAGGGTCTTGCCGTTGCGGTCGATCTTGACGGAAACGGTGTCGCCGGAAGTCTGCTTGGCCTTGATGGCGTTCAGGTCATCCGCGGAGGTCACGGTCTCGCCCGCAAACTCGGTGATGATGTCGCCCTTTTGCAGGCCGGCGCGCTCAGCCGCGCTCATGCTGGAAACCTCGGTGATATACACGCCGACCGGCATGGAATACTGCTTGCTCATTTCCTCGGTGATATCGCGGATGGTGATGCCCAGCATGATCTGGCTGCCCTTGGTCTGATCCTTGACGGAATCCGGGTCGTTAATCATCTGCGCGACGAGATCCTTGATGTTGTTGACCGGGATGGCGTAGCCGATGCCCTCGATGCTCACGGAAGAGCTCTTGGCGTAGACGATGCCGATGACGTTGCCGTAGGAATCAAACAGCGCGCCGCCGGAATTGCCGGGGTTGATGGCCGCATCTGTCTGAATGGCGTTGATGGTCACGTCGTCGATGGTCAGCTCCTGCTCGACGGCGGAGATGATGCCCGCGGTCACAGAGCCGTGCACCTGACCCATCGGGTTGCCGATGGCCACGGCCAGCTCGCCGACCTCAAGCTGATCGCTGTCGCCGAAGGCCGCGGCATTCAGGCCGGTCGCGTCGATCTTGAGCACCGCGATGTCGTTGCTCTCGGAGGAACCGATGAGCGTGGCCTCGTAGCTCTTCTCTTCGCTGCCGTCGCCGGGGTTGACGTAGACGGTGATCTTGTCCGCGCCGGAGATGACGTGGTTGTTGGTCAGAACGTAGCCGTCCTCAGAGATGATGACGCCGGAACCGGCGGCCTTCTGGGTGTATTCCTGCGTGCCGCCGCGGCCGCCGCGGTTGCCGTAGCCATAGCCGAAGCCGTAGCCGAACATGCCGCCGAACGGGTTGTAATAGTCGTTGTCGTAGGTGTTATAGACCACCTTGGTCTCCGTCTCGATGGCCACGACGGAGGTGCCGCACTTCTTGGCGATCTCCGGGATGGTGAGGGAATCCTCATTCGAGGCGGCCTCGATTACGCTGAAATGTTTTTCGTTGTTATCGGCCTGAGCCAGCGCGCTCATGCCGGCCGTAACCGTCAGCGCCAGCGCGGCGGTCAGGGCAATCAGGGGACGAATGGATTTACGCATAAGAATGATCTCCTTTCGGGGTTAAATCGCGGATGGTCTCGCCGGAAGGGAGCGGCTTTCGCTTGCCCGCTTTCCTTCAGGCGATGGCTGTATTATAGGAGGACTGTATGAAGAAAAAATGGTAGACTTGAGGAAAAAACATTAAAACATTGTGACAACATTGTGTCAGGGTCAATCCGCGCCGTGAGCGCGCCAAAGCCCGTTGGCGCTTATGCGTTTCTGAGCGCGGCAAAGCCGAGCGACAGCAGGTCAAACCCGACCCGCATCAGCGGCGGCGTGCTCCGCTCGAGGGAAACGCCGTTTGTCATAATCCCCACGCCCGCGCCGGTCGCGGGATCGGCGAACAGCTCGGCGCACATGCCGTAGGCCACCCCTTGATGGCCGACGGGCGAAAAGCCGGGGAACACGCCGGGCAGATACGCGACGTTCAAGCCGCGCCCGACCGCGCCCACGTCGCCCAGCCCATCCTGCGGGGCGCGCATCAGGTCGAGCGACGCGCGGGAGAGAACGCCCATTTCCCCGTGCGAGGCGAGCAGCCCCAGCAGGGCGGCCATGCCCGCGCTGTCCGTAATCAGCCGCCCGGCGGCGCAGAGGTAATCGCGCTCGGGGTCGAAGGGATCGGGCTTGCGCCGGGAAAGCGCCTGCGCGTTGTATTTGCGGATGGGGACGGGGAAGCGCATGCTGTAGCCGTTGGCCAAATCCGACCGGGGCGCGATGCGGCCGGGAACATAGCTGGCGCGGATGGCAAGCGGCGCGAAGACAAGCTCCTGCATGATATCGTCAAACGGGCGGTTTGCCGCGCGCTCCATCGCCGCGCCCGCCGCGCCCGCGCCGAGGTTGGTATAATGAAAGGCCTCGCCGGGTCTGGCGGGCAGCCAGTTATCGGCGTTTTCCAACAGCTCGCGCAGGGGGCAGCCCTTCTGCATGCCGCGCGAGCCGTAATTCCCCTCGTCGCGGATGGAGGCGGTATGGGTGAGCAGCATGCGCAGGGTGACGGGCGCATCCGGAAAGCGGGGATTGCGGACGGGGTAGCCGAGACAGGCGGAAAGATCGTCGTCCAGCCTGAGCACGCCGCGCTCGACCAGCGCCAGCGCGCCGAAGGTCATCACCAGCTTGCTGACGGAGGCGACGCGGAAGCAGGTTTCCTCCGTCACGGGGACGCGCCCCAGCAGGCGCGCCGTGCCGAAGCAAAACGTCTCGTGCGCCCCGGACGGGCGGCGCAGCACGACGCACGCGCCCAGCGCGCGATTCTTTTCCAGAATGGTTTCCAGGGTCAATTCGAAGCGCAGGCGCGATTCGGGCGACATGCGCCCGTCCTCGCGGCGCGGGAGAACGGGAAAGCGGGAAAACGTGCGCTCGGCGCGCTCACGCAGAACGGCCAGCTCCTCGGCGGTCGGGTTTTTCAAGGGTCGGTTCCTCCTTTTGGACGGGGCTCGTTTATCCATCCATTGTAATGCGGCGCGGCAGGGCTGTCAACGCGAAAAAAATTGCGTCAACGCCTTGCGCGGATATCGGATTCACCGTATAATAACCCCACCGGATTTATCGGGAATTTTGCGCGCGGCAGCGAATGGGAGGGAAGCTCGACATGAGGGCTTTTTTTGACGGATGGACAACGCTCGGCCAGCCGCTGAGCATGGCGGCGGTGCTGATGCGCATCTGCGTGGCGGTGGTGATCGGCGCGGTGATCGGCATTGACCGCGAAATCAAAAACCGTCCGGCGGGCATGCGCACGCACGTGCTGGTGTGCGTCGGCGCGGCGCTGGTTTCGCTGATCGAATGTCACGCGGTGGCGGACACGGTGGCGCTGGGCAGCGCGGCGGTGGGCGTGAGCCTTGGGCGCATCACCACGTCGGTGGTTTCCGGCGTGGGCTTCCTCGGCGCGGGCACGATCTTTATGAGCGACCGAAAGATTTCCGGCCTGACGACGGCGGCCTCGCTCTGGTGCACGGCCTGCATCGGGCTGGCGGTCGGCTCGGGCTACATTCTGATGGCGGTCGCCGCGGGCGCGATCGTGCTGGTGATTCTGCGGCTGATGCAGCGCATTGTGCACGTCAACACGAGGTGCAGTTTATCCACCGCGCGCAGACGCTGGCGTTCCTCAACGAGTACTTTATGAACCTGGGCGTGAAGGTGCTGGACATGGATTTTCACGCGGAGAGCAGGCCGGAGGGCAATCTGTACACCAACCTGTACACGCTCTCCATGCCCGCTAAGATGAGCTACGTGGATGTGATCGGCACGCTGTCCGAGCATCCGAACATCCGCACCGTGCGGACGAGGAACCTCTAAGCCCCCGCGTCAGCGCGAGCGAAAAGCCGAGCGCGGCCAAATCGCTGGCGCTCTGGCAGGCGAGCAGCCCCCAAAGGCCGAAAAGACGCGGCAAAACCGCCAGCAGGGGGAGGAAGAAGAGCGCCTGACGGCTGGTGGCGACGAGCGAGGCGCGGAGGGTGAGCCCCATGGCCTGCGTGAGCATGGTCATCAAAATGACGGCGCTCTGTGCGGGAAAGGCGACGCTTTGCAGGCGGAGCGCGCGGCGCGCGGCCTCGGCAGATTGCGCGTCCGGCGCGAAACGGGCGACCAGCGCCGGGGCAAAGACGAAGAAGGCCAGACCGGCCGCCAGAGAAAACGCAATCGCGATGCGCTGACAGAAGCGATAGGCTTCCTGACAGCGCGCCGTTTGCTTTGCGCCGAAGGCCGCGCCGCAGACCGGCTGAAAGCCCTGACCGAAGCCGATGACGGCCGAGGTGAACGGCATGATCGCGCGGGCGCAGAGCCCCATGCCCGCCAGAACGGGTGCGCCGAACCCGGCGGACACGCGGGAAAGCAGCGCGGCGGACACGCTCGTTGCGCCCTGACGCAGCAGCGTCGGCAGACCGGAACGCATGATCTGCGAAAAGACGGTGCGCGTCAGGCGGACGCGGCGAAGCGACGGGCGGATCAGCTCGCCGTGGCGCAGGGTGTAGGCGAGCAGAACGGCCAGCGTCGCGGCCTCGCGCGCCAGCATGGCCATGCCCGCGCCGAACGCGCCCAGCCCCATGCGGCCGCAGAGAAGCAGCAGCAGCGCCGTGCCCAGTGCCGAGCCGACGAGCGCGGCGGCCATGTTCGGCAGGGTTTTCCCCTGCGCGCGCAGCAGGCTGCTCAGCACCAGCGCGCCGCACAGCGGCGGCCCGCTGACGAAGACGGCGCGCACGTAAGGCAGACCGGCGGCGACGGCGCTTTCCGGCGCGCCGAGCAGGTGCAGAACCGGCGCGGCGAAAAGAAGCCCGGCCACCAAAAGCAGGGCGGAAAGCCCCAGCGCGGCGAAGAACGCCGTGGAGGCGGCGCGGCGGGCGGCTTCGCGCCGTCCCTGACCGATGCAGCGGCTGACAAAGCTGCCCGCGCCCATGCCGAGCGTGAAGCCGACGGTCTGCTCCAGCAGGATCAGCGCGAGGCTCGCGCCGACGGCAGCGGAGAGCGACGCATCCCGCGCGGAGAGGACGAGCGCCTCGAGAAGCGGGCAGACGGAGGCGGCGAGCATGGCCGCGACGCTGGGTGCGGCGATTTTCAGCGTCAGCGCCCGCACGTCGCCGGTCAGCAGATCGGTTTTTGCCACAAAGCGCGCCCCCCTTTCAAAAGAGCTTTCAGAAAAGCCTTCGGGAAATCTTTCGGGAGAAACAAGGCGTATCGCCAAAATATCATTTGACACGCGCGCGGGGTTAGCGTATGATGGATCAGTAAAAAGAGCGAGAAAGCGCGCGCGGACGCAATCAGTCTGCCCGCAAGGGGCGGGCGCGATGCGGCGCGCGGCGAAGGAGGAACATTATGCTCATTGGCGCATTGGAAGCGGGCGGAACTAAGATGGTCTGCTCGATTGGCAACCCGCAGGGCGGCGTGCTTCAGCGCGCCAGCTTTCCGACGCTCACGCCCGACGTCACCGTGCCGCAGATTGTCGATTTTATCGGGAAATTCGACGTGAAGGCGCTGGGCATCGGCTCCTTCGGCCCGCTGGACCTGAACCCGGCCTCGCCGACCTACGGCAGCATCACCAAGACCCCGAAGAAGGAATGGATTCAGTATCCGCTGATGACCACGCTCAAGGACGCGCTGGGTGTGCCCACGGGCATCGACACGGACGTGAACGCAGCGGCGCTGGCGGAATACACCATGGGCGCGGGCAAGGGGCGCGGCAGCCTGCTGTATGTGACGGTGGGCACGGGCATCGGCGGCGGTCTGGTGATCGACGGCAAGATGGTGCACGGGCTGGTGCACCCGGAAATGGGGCACATGCTCCTCGCGCCGCAGGAGGGCGACTCCATGCCCGACGGCGTATGCCCGTATCATCGGCACTGCCTCGAAGGGCTGGCCAGCGGCCCCGCGATTGAAAAGCGCTGGGGGCTTTCCGCCAAGCTGATGACCGAGGATCACCCCGCGTGGGAGCTGGAGGCGACGTATCTGGCGCAGATGTGCGTGAACATGATCGTCACGGTATCGCCGGAGGTGATCGTGCTCGGCGGCGGCGTGATGCAGCAGATGCACCTGTTCCCCCAAATTCGCGAAAGGGTGCTTAAACTGCTGGGCGGCTACGTCTCCTCCCCGAGCATCACGCCCGAAGGAATCGACAGCTATATCGTGCCGCCCGCGCTGGGCGTCAATTCCGGCGTGATCGGCGCGTTGCTGCTGGGCGCGCAGGCGCTGGAGAAGGAAGGGGAGCGCTGAGGCTCTGCCTCCGGATACCGGCAGGATTCGAGGACTTTGCATTTCTCACGATAATTGAACAAATTCCGCACAAAACGCGGGCGCGCAATGCGCGCCCCTACAACGTTGCGAAAAAAGTAGCCGCGTATTGTACCGCCGTACCCGTAGGGGCGCGCATCGCGCGCCCGTTATAAGATTCTGTACAAAATTTCTGATTTGCACATTGATTGCTGCATCATAAAAAGCCGCTCGTCGAGCGGCTTTTCTGTTGTTATTGCAGCAAAAACAATCCTCTCTATTTTATCGCGAAGCGATTAAAAGAGAGAAGTCCAGAAACCTTCGGTTTCCGGCGGGGTATGGGGCGCCCCCATCGTTTCTCCGTCACTCGACCTCGTCCTCCGGGATGCGGTAGAGCTGGCGGTTATCCAGCCCCCAGACCTTCTCGGAGAAGCCGCCGGGGATGGCGCGGGAGAGCGCCTCGTCCATCTCATACAGGCGCGCGTCGAGGGTGTCGATGGTGTTGAGCACCTCGGCCTCCGGGAACTTCGGCGCAAGCGGGCTGCCGTATTCGGGAATGCCGTGGTGGGAGAGCACCATGTGCTGAAGCAGCAGTGCCTTGCCGGGGTTCGCCTTCGTCTTTTCGGCGGCGAGCTGGATGTTGACCACGCCGCGGACGATGTGGCCGATGAGCTTGCCATCCACGCTGTAATCGGAGACGAGGCCGAGGGTGTCGGCATCCATCTCGTCGATCTTGGCGAGGTCGTGGACGATCACGCCCGCAATCAGCAGGCTCGCGTTCAGCTGGGGATAGACGGACATGATCGCGTTGGCCGCGCGGAGCATCGTGGTGGTGTGGTGGAGCAGGCCGCTGCGCTCGGCGTGGTGCATCTGCTTGGCGGCGGGGAAGGTCAGCAGCTTGTCGCCCGCGCGGTCGAGCAGCTCGCAGGTGATCCGGCGCAGATCCGGGTCGGCAATATGATCCGCCGCGCGGACGACCTCGCCGAGCATCTCGTTCGGGTCGCGCGGGGCGCAGGGGATGAGGGCGGACATATCCACCTGATCGCGGCTTTCGGCGGCGCGAATCTTTTCCACGCGAAGCTGCATGCGGCCGTTGAACTCGTTGCCCGTGGCGCGCACCTTGACGATGCTGCCCGCCAGCGGCGGCTGAACGGTGCCATCCCACATCTTCGCGTTGATCGAGCCGGATTTATCGGCCAGCGTCATATCCAGATAGTTTTTGCCGTTGGCGCTGGCGCGCTGCTCGGCGGAGCGGACGATCAGGTAGCCCTCGAAGCGGTCGTCGCGCTTGATATCAGACAAATACATATAAAAACTCCTTCCTGTGTCAATGATATTATGAACGATACGGGCGGGGTTTGCAAGGAAAAGTTTCGAATTGCGGAAAACATGGAAAAAACTGGGTATGAAATATTATACTACCCTTTTGGGCGCGGCTGGGGCGGCGGCGGATAAAACGCGGGAAAAGCCTGATATTACACTGAAATTCGATATGGTTTCCATGTAAAAAGGCATGTCATACGAGCAGAAAACTATTCAAGTCGCTTAAAAAAAGCCGTTGACATCTGGTGAAACGTTGATTATAATAAATGTACAAACGTCAAGAACGATAAAAAACAAAAAACAAAATCGTTGATTTGTTTCAAGAATTCGGCTTGATTGTTCGGCGTGGTTTCGTTACTCAGCGGGAGGATTCCCGTTGAAATAAAAAGAAGAGGTGTTTCCCATGAAAAAGTTTGTTTCCAAGGTGCTGGCTGGCGCGCTGGGTCTTTCCATGCTCTGCGGTGTCGCGGCGGCTGAAGGTGAAACCTATGTGTCTTGGTATACGTTTGGCGACGTGTATCTCTCCAGCGTGCGTACCGCTCTGGACGCCGCGATGGAAGCGAAGGGTCTGACGGTTGTTGACAAGGATTCCAACGCGAATCAGCAGACCCAGACCGACGATATCAATACCGCTCTGGTCACCGGCGCGAACGCCGTGGTCGTCAACCTCGTTGAGTCCGGCGCGATCGGCACCGCCGAAACCCTGATGAACGCCATCAAGGAAAAGGACGTTCCGGCCGTGTTCTTCAACCGTGCTGTTTCTACCGATAACGCGGAAGCCGCCGAGCTGTTCAAGGGCTACGAGAAGAGCGCCTTCATCGGCACGGACTTCACGCAGGCCGGTATCATGCAGGGCAAGATGGTCGGCCAGTATGTGCTCGACCACTATGACGAGCTGGATCTGAACAAGGACGGCAAGATTTCTTACGTCATGTTCAAGGGCGACGAAGCGAACCAGGAAGCCATCGCCCGCACCAAGTACGGTGTGGAGTGCGCTGACGAAGTGCTGACGGCGGCGGGCAAGCCGGCGCTGGAGTTCTACGATGCCGGCAACGCCAACAAGTACCTTGTTGACCTGAACGGCACCTGGTCCAACACCGCTTCCTTCGACTACATGCAGACCATCCTCGCGCAGTACAACGAGGCGAACGGCAACATGGTCGAGCTCGTGATCTGCAACAACGACGATATGGCGCTGGGCGCGATCAACGCGCTGTCCAACGCGGGCTACAACCTCGCGGGCGGCGAAGGCTGCACCGTGATTCCGGTGTTCGGCGTTGACGCGACCGATGCCGCGAAGGAACTCATCGCCAACAAGCAGATGACCGGCTCCATCAAGCAGGACGCCGAGGGCATGGCGGACGCCGTGGCCACCATCACTGCGAACCTGATCGAGGGCAAGGATAAGTTCGAAGGCCTCAACGAGAACTACGAAGTCGTTGACGGCTGGACGGTCAACATCCCGTACTCTGTCTACACCGGCGAGTAATTGCGGATCAAATTTTGAATGACTCAGTGCGGAGGGTCTCACAGCGATGAGTCCCTCCGCACGTTTCATTAGTGGGTCGGCAGAACCGGGCGCAGCGCGGTCTTCTGCCGGAAAGGAGAAGCACACACATGGAAGAGAACGTACTTCTTCGTATGGAGGGCATCTGCAAGAGTTTCCCCGGTGTAAAGGCGCTGGATAATGCGCAGCTTTCCGTGAGAGCGGGAACGGTTCACGCCCTGATGGGTGAGAACGGCGCGGGAAAATCGACGCTGATGAAGTGTCTGTTCGGCATTTATTCCAAAGACGCCGGTCACATTTACCTCGACGGTAAAGAGATCGACTTCAAATCCTCCAGAGAAGCGCTGGACAACGGCGTTGCCATGGTTCACCAAGAGCTGAATCAGGCACTCAAGCGCACGGTCATGGATAACATTTGGCTGGGACGCTATCCGCTGGTCAAAAAGGGGCTGCCGTTTGTCTCCGACAAGCAGAGCTACAACGATACGAAGAAAGTCTTTGACGATTTGGGGATCAACGTCAACCCGAGAACCGTGATGAGCACGATGCCGGTTTCGCAGCGGCAGATGGTCGAAATTGCGAAGGCGGTTTCCTTCAACTCCAAGGTTATCGTCTTTGACGAACCGACCTCCTCCCTGACGGAGACGGAGGTTGAGCACCTTTTCCGCATCATCAACATGCTCAAGCAGCGCGGCTGCGGCATCGTCTACATCTCTCACAAGATGGAGGAAATTCTGCGGATTTCCGACGACGTGACCATCATGCGCGACGGCCAGTGGGTCGCCACGCGCCCGGCGAAAGAGCTGACGATGGACGAAATCATCCGCCTGATGGTCGGCCGTCCGCTGACCAACCGCTTCCCGCCGAAGGACAACGTGGTTGGCGACGAAGACATCTTAAAGGTAGAAGGGCTGACGGCTGAATATTCCCACCTCAAGGATGCGAACATCCATGTGCGCAAGGGTGAAATCCTCGGCGTTGCCGGTCTGGACAGCTCCGGACGCACAGAACTGCTGGAGAACATCTTCGGCAGCGCGACGCGCAAATCCGGCAAGATTTACAAGAACGGCAAGCTGGTGGGCAACAAGACCCCGCGCGAATCCATCAAAAACGGCTTTGCGCTGGTCACGGAGGAACGCCGCGCGACGGGTATCCTCGGTATTCTGGATATCCGCGCGAACACGGTCATCGCGAGCCTGAAAAAGTATCTGAACGGCCCGTTCCTCAGCGATAAGAAGATGGCCGAGGCGACGGACAGCATGATTAAGGCCATGCGAATCAAAACGCCGAGCCAGCAGACCAAAATCAACACGCTCTCCGGCGGCAACCAGCAGAAGGTTATCTTTGGCCGCTGGATTCTGACGCAGCCGGATGTGCTGCTGCTGGACGAGCCGACGCGCGGCATCGACGTTGGCGCGAAATACGAAATCTATCAGCTCATTCAGGACTTGGCCAAGCAGGGTAAAGCCGTGGTCATGGTCTCTTCCGAAATGCCCGAGCTTTTGGGCGTTTGCAACAGGATCGTCGTCATGTCCGGCGGGCGCGTTGCGGGCGAAGTGGACGCTGACAACACCACACAGGAAGAAATTATGACCCTTGCCGCTAAATACGCATAAGGAGGACGACATCCCATGCCCGGAAAAATGGATTCTTTCAAAGCGCTGTCCGCTCATGACAAGCGCCACGCGGTGGTCAACTGGCTGCTTGACCATGCCATGATTATCATTATCCTGCTGCTGGCCGTGTACGTTCAGATTCAGCGCCCGCAGTTCTTCGGTGTTCCCTCGCTGGTGAACATCGTCTCCCTGACGGCGGCGCGTCTGCCGATGGCGCTTGGCGTCGCCGGTTGTATCGTTCTGGCCGGTACGGACTTGACCGGCGGCCGCGTTGCAGGCCTGACCGCGTTCGTCGCGGCGATCCTGCTGCAAAAGGCCGGTGCGAACGGCCGCTTCATCGCGGACGGCGTGCCGCAGAACCTGCTGCTGGTCGTGCTGCTGGTGATGGTCATCGGCGCCTGCATCGGCTTCGTCAACGGCTTTGTTATGGCGAAGTGGAAGCTGCACCCGTACATCATCACGCTGGCGATGCAGATGATTACCTACGGCATCTACCTGACGGTTTCCAACTCCAAGCAGGTTTCCAGCCTTGACCCGAGCTACACCACCAGCTTCGTCACCAAGTCGTTCGTGAAGTTCGGAACGACCTCCGTGCCGATGTATGTGGTGCTGGCCATCTTCGTGACGGCCATCATGTGGGTGGTATGGAACAAGACGACCTTCGGCAAGAATATGTTCGCCGTCGGCTCCAACGAGGAAGCGGCGCGCGTTTCCGGCGTGAACGTCATGGCGACGATCATCGGCGTGTTCATGCTGGCTGGCGCGCTCTACGGCTACACCGGCTTTGTCGAGGCCGCGCGCCTCGGCTCTTCCACCGCGACCCTCGGCCTGAACTACGAGGCTGACGCGATCTCGGCGGCGGTTATCGGCGGCGTTTCCTTCGTCGGCGGCACCGGTAAGATCAGCGGCGTTATCCTCGGCGTGTTTATGATGCAGTTGATTATCTCCGGCATGACCTTCCTGGGCATCTCCGGCAACATCACCTACATCATCAAGGGCGCGGTCATCCTGATTGCGTGTATCCTCGATATGCGTAAGTACATGACCCGCAAGTAATTCATTCGGAAGCAAAAGAGGCTGTCAGGAATATCTTGACAGCCTCTCTTTGTACCGACACGAAACTCCTTCCGTCACGCCTGCGGCGTGCCAACCTCCGGCGTTTTTCATCGTCTGGATTCGCCACTGGCGGCGACGATTTCAAACGTCCCTCGAAGAGGGAGGCACTTGGAGCAAATACCGCTCTATCAAAAAATGCTTTTGAAGCGTGCACCCAAAGAGCTCCCTCGTTGAGGGAGCTGTCAGCGAAGCTGACTGAGGGAGTTATGCAGCAAATCTAAGAATAACACTGAATCTGATAGGGGAGAAGTTTATGTCTGACGAAAACAAAAAGCCCGAAGAAGCGAAGAAGGACAGTGTGCGCCACAACTGGGTGACGGATATCTACGATAAGATGGATATTTCCGTGCGCACGCTGGATATCGCGCTGGTCGTGCTCTGCGCAATCGTCGTGTTTTGCTTTATCTACGGGGCAAAACACTGAAAACGAGAATAATTCTCAAAAACTTTTCAAAAACGCTTGACAAATAGAAGAATCATAGCTATAATGATGATACAGATTCTCACTGAGCGAGGTGATAAGCGATGAAAGCTAAGATCAGCGCACAGGCGCAGACGGTTCTTGATATCTTGGCCGCAAAGCGCTGTCACCTCACCGCCGACGAGATTCTGGAAGGTCTGGACGGTATCGGAACGGCGACCGTCTACCGCGCACTGGATCACCTGACAGAAATGGGGCTGATTCGCAGGCTCTCCCTCGGGAAGAAAAGCGCGGTATACGAATACATCCGCACCAATCACATGCATTTCGTGTGTGAACAGTGCGGAAGCGTGTACGATATCGAGGCCGATTTTACCGGCATGGCGGCGGAAGCCGCGAAATGCTGCGGGCACCGCGTCAACTGGTGCGAGGTAACGGCTCACGGCGTCTGCAAGGACTGCCTGAGCAGGCAAAAGGCGTCAACCGGCGAGGGCTGAGTGTTTAACGGCTCCCGGCGGCTCAACAGAGAACAAAAAAATTAAGGAGGAAACAGGTATGAAAAAGTGGGTTTGCACGGTTTGCGGTTATGTTTGGGAAGGCGAGAACCCGCCGGAGAAGTGCCCGCAGTGCGGCGTTCCGGCCAGCAAGTTTGTCGAGCAGAAGGGTGAGCGCGCTTGGGCGGCCGAGCATGTGGTCGGCGTGGCCAAGGGCTGCCCGCAGGAGATCCTCGACGGCCTGCGCGCGAACTTCGCGGGCGAGTGCAGCGAGGTCGGCATGTATCTGGCGATGGCGCGCGTCGCGCATCGCGAGGGCTACCCGGAAATCGGCCTCTACTGGGAGAAGGCCGCGTATGAAGAGGCCGAGCATGCGGCGAAGTTCGCCGAGCTGCTGGGCGAGGTCGTGACCGACTCCACCAAGAAGAACCTTGAAATGCGCGTTGAGGCCGAGAACGGCGCGACCGAGGGCAAGTTTGAGCTGGCGAAGCTGGCCAAGCAGCATAACCTCGACGCGATCCATGACACCGTGCATGAGATGGCGCGCGACGAAGCCCGCCACGGCAAGGCGTTCGAGGGGTTGCTCAAGCGTTATTTCGGCAAGTAAGAAATTCAGATATTGTTTGAAAAATGAGGGTTGCATCTTGAAAGAGGTGCAGCCCTCTTTTCGCGTTCTGAACGCCCAATTATGTCATTTTTATGTCGCGAGAGAGTTTCCACGGCACATTGTTTTTTTGATTATGTCACGAATTATGTCACACCAAACGATGCTTGTATTTTAGATGTAGCAAAATTGTTTGTCAATAACCTTTTGTTTACAAAAAAACAGAGCGCCAGTCCTGATTTGACTGACGCTATTTGTTTATGTGTTATATTTTTCTGAAACATCAACGAGCAGCTTTTTCATCCCCTCGATGGCTTCTTGTGGAGCGGCGATTTGGATTCTCTTACCTAAACCAAATACCCAAGCATAGAAAGCGTTGCTTAAAGCAATCGGCACGATGACTTTGGAATGAGTATCATCAAAGCGTGTGATGGTGATATCAGAACCAAATCGGTCAATGATGGTATCGGTGATGTGATTGATGAAAACAAGAGTGACATTTCGCACTTCGCCGCCATACATCGAAAAGGTGTAATTTGTGTAATGGTCTATATCGAGGATGGATTGATATGCTTCCAGACCTTCGCGTTCAGCAACCACAATGCCCACTTCTGCCATTTTATCCACGCGGAAGTGCTTAATCTTCGGCGGGTGATTGGAACTTTCATAAGCTAAGAGAAAGTAGTTATCATCGGTGTAGATGAGTTTATACGGACTGGCAAAGTAGAAGCCGTTGGTATCAGCTTTTTTGCGATAGCGGCGTTTTTTATGCTCATCATAATAGGCGTATTTGAATTTGATTTGAAGGTTGCTGTCAATGGCTTTGAAGATGCAGTCAAGGTTATTTTGAAGGTCGCTATTGGTCTTTTTAGCACGGTTCAACACAGTGATTTGGCGTGATAGAGCGAGGGCTTCAATCCCGCTGACGTTGTTTTTGAGTTTTTCAATCAAGAGAGAAGAAACCTGTTCGTCCATAAATTTCGATGAACGGACGCAATCACAGATGAGCTTTAATTCGGTGAGAGATATATCTTTTTCAGGGTTCTTAACATGATAATAGTGAGGTGGGCGCTTGCTGTCTTTTTCAATACAAAAGCCATAAGAACCTAAAGAATCGAAGTCAGAATAAAGGCTTTTTCGTTCGGGTGTATAGCCGAAAGCACTCATCTTTTCAGCAATTTCGTTGATGGTCAATCCGTGCGTTTCATCAGTATATTGCCGAAAAATATCCATTAAATAAACAAGTTTTAACTTCTTATCATCTGTCCGCACAACAATCAGCAACCTTTCACAACTTTCCTTCATTATAGCACAACTCCCATCAACTTTGGGCGCTGGGCGCTCTTTTTTGATTTGATAGAAAATTTTTGTTATTATAAATTTGTAAAACCCCGTTGGACAAAAGACGAAAACGAAGCCAATGGGTTTTTCAAAAGAGAATGAAGGGGGATGAGGATGTGGCACACATCGGTATTCGACTCGATGAAAGAGAAAAAGACCAAATTACGGAGTTAGCACAAAAGAAGGATTTGACCCTTTCTCAAATTGTGCGGAAGCTCCTTCGAGACTATTTGAATAAGGAGGATGAAAAGGGTTGAAAAAACAAACTCAAGAGAAAGAAGCGGAATTTGAAAAAGAATGGTTGCCGATTGAAAAGATGTAGTTCAAAATTCTGACAATGATTGTTTTGCTTGCGGATAATCATTTAGCCTATCGTGGTACACTGACGGATATGTGTAAATTTCTCGACGTAGCATCAAGAGACAGCAGAACAAACGCAAAGATAAAAACAGCGATTGAGAACCTCGAAAAAAGTGGAAAAATCAAAACCATTAAAGATGGTAATACTTGGACGCTTACTCTTGCGAAGAAAGCGGAGCGCGATAAACAAATTATACGAATAAGAAAAGATTGGATTACAGCGTTGCGCGAGTGCGATAAATGCGGCGTGGACTGGTCGGCTTCTCTGAAAGTATGGCTGTATTTTATAGAACACGGTAATGAAATTACGACCAATGAAAAAATGAGGGAAGAACTTGCGCTGTCCGAAAGCACGATTGTAAAAGCGAAGAAAGTATTGAGTGGCGAACTGTGGGCGATTATGACAGATAAAATCGTAGAGAAACAGGGAGACGGACAGTATAAGTGTATGGGAACGTGGATTTCGGCAACGGCGTGGATTACACCGCGAAAAGAAAAAGTGTGATTTTTGGCTGTTAAAGCAATAAAATTAGCGCGAAGCCAAAATACACACATATCATCAATGAAATATATTTGTTTAATGAGTAAACTTGTTGAATGTCAACCGAGAATAGAAAAGGAGAAATGCTAATATGAATAGCAATTTAATGCGTGCCAATATGCAACGGCACACTATGTAGATGAAAAACGCTTTGAACGGGGAGAACCCCAACCATACGCCGCACATTCAGGAATTTTGTGATTATGCGGACGCGGTTTCTTTAGGACGCGCAGAAGAAGTGAAAGAACAGCTTCCTTCTATGGTTCAGCAAGTGCTGGACAGCAACAAAGTTAAAGTTGAAGTGGATAAAAAATCTGTTCAACAGGCAAAGAAAACCATAGACGACCTTTTCAAACATCTTCAAAAAGTATTCCGTTAAGTCGATTTCAAATTAAATTTAGCGGGAATGTAGACCAGACAGGGGGCATATTTTGAAAAGTGAATTTTTTTCGCCCAGAACATACGCCCCCTAGACACAATGAGGGTTGCCGCGCAGTAGTAGCAAGGCAACCCTCATTTTTTTATTCCTCATCAGGAATATATTCCATTAAATCCCCTGGCTGACAATTAAGAACGGCACATATCCTATTCAACGCTTCAATTGGTAAGTGCTTTACAGCTCCAGTGCAAATAGCAGAAACAGTAGGCGGGCGAATACCTGTTTTTTCCGCAAGTTCCTTTTGCGTCATTTCGTTGATAGCAAGAAGAACCTTTGCTTTGAATTTTATCATTTTCATCACCTCTTTCTTTTGATGATTGTATCACGAAAAACGGAATGTTTCAATACGAAAATTTGAAAGAAATTACTTATTTCGTATTTAATTTACGATTTTAGTATTGACGAATTACGAATTTCGTAGTATAATAATACTCGTAAGGAACAAGAACAAACCCCAACAACAAAAGGAGGACAAAACAATGAGCATCAACGAATTGGAAGCCAAGGCGCGCGAACTGATGGAAGTTCGCAAAGAGATTGAGGAACTGGAAGCGATGAAAACCGCTATTGAGGACGCAATCAAATATGAAATGGCGCAACAGGGCGCGGAAACG
>ERZ825324.1769-NODE-1769-length-24806-cov-24.909054_pt1 | contig 24806 bp, 19 predicted proteins | sample MGYA00519859_ERZ825324 | MGnify/ENA primary metagenome ERZ825324 (study PRJEB31778, sample SAMEA3449198) | human gut metagenome | biome: human gut; feature: human-associated habitat; material: faeces | place: United Kingdom | collected 2010/2012 ... | reverse complement strand
GCGGTCACGACGGTGACGGGAACACCGGTCTCCTCGGTGTACTTCTTGGCCAGATTCTGCCAGGCTTCGTCCTGCTCGGGCTTGAAGTTCAGGTAGTAGACCTTGCCGGCTGCATCAGTGGTCGCCTCGGTAGAAGCGGCAGTGGATTCAGCCTTGGATTCGGTGCTGGTACTGGTAGAGGAAGCAGCCGTAGAGGAGCTGCCGCCGCAGCCTGCCAGCAGACCCGCAGCCATAGCAGCTGCCAGAGTCATCGAGAGTGTCTTTTTTGCGTTCATGTTTTTTCCTCCTTCTCAAGAAAAACAATGATTTGCAAGGGTGTTGATTTGTTTCGTCGGAAACGTTTCCGTTTCGGATTGATCTTATAATACACCTTTCCGGCGCAATAATCAATCGTTTTTTGCGATTTACTGCAAAATCGGCCTGATGCACAAATTTGCACCCCCTGTTTTTGTGGAAATGTTCCAAAAATAGTGACAAATTTAGCGGAAACGATTCCGTAGCCGTGCAACAAACTTTGAGAATTGCAGGAAAACCCCTCTATAAATTATTTTTCACCAAAATATTGACACAGCAATTTTGTCATGTTATACTTTCTTAGATTTTGAAAGACGAATCGAGTTTGTAAGAGTTTTTCAAAGCAATTTACCTACGGACCGCCCATCAGGGGCTAAGGCCATACGGACAGCCGGGTCCACTGCCGATCGGCAACTATGGTTGCCTTATTGATTGAGTTAAAAGCTCAAATTTTATAAGTTGGTTCCTTTACAACCATGAAATTGCACGTTTTGGTGTGCAGACTTGTGAAACGGTCAATAAAGAGTAGTAAAAGTGTAATTGCTATATAGACTCTGACACGCTCAGCCTTTTTGAATCATGCAGGACGCTCTCCCGGTGTGGTACCGGGGGTTTTCGGCCTGTGCAAAAATACGCTGGATTCAAACGCAAGTCTGCACGTATGTGCACGGCTTGCGTTTTTTATTTTGCAAGGGGACCGCGAACGGAGGTAAAAATGAACGGAGAAGCAAAGCGCACCCGGCTGGACCAGCGCCGCGCACCCATCCATGAAGCGCTGGAAAACTTCCGCCGTATGCGCGTCGTGCCCTTTGACGTGCCGGGCCACAAGCGCGGGCGCGGCAACCCGGAGCTGACCGCGTTTCTGGGCCAGCAGTGCGTCGGCGTGGACGTCAACAGCATGAAGCCGCTGGACAATCTCTGCCACCCGGTTTCGGTCATCCGCGAGGCCGAGGAGCTGGCCGCCGATGCGTTCGGCGCGGCACACGCCTTTTTAATGGTGGGCGGCACGACCAGCTCGGTACAAAGCATGGTGCTGACCGCCTGCAAGCGCGGGGATGAGATCATTCTGCCGCGCAACGTGCACCGCAGCGTGCTGAACGCGCTGGTGCTCTGCGGTGCGGTACCGGTCTACGTCAACCCGGAGGTGGACAACCGCCTCGGAATCAGTCTGGGCATGAAGCGGGAGCAGGTGGCCAAGGCCATTGCCGAGCACCCCAACGCCGTAGCCGTGCTGGTGAACAACCCCACCTACTACGGCATTTGCAGCGACCTGCGCGCTATTGTGCGGATGGCCCACGACGCCGGGATGCTCTGCCTGGCCGACGAGGCCCACGGCACACACTTCTATTTTGGCGGCGGGCTGCCTGTCTCTGCCATGGCGGCGGGCGCAGATATGGCCTCCGTCTCGATGCACAAGAGCGGCGGCAGCCTGACCCAGTCCAGTCTGCTGCTGACCGGCCCCAATGTCCACGCGGGCTATGTGCGGCAGATCATCAATCTGACTCAGACGACGTCCGGCAGTTACCTGCTGATGTCGAGCCTTGATATTTCCCGCCGCAATCTCGCATTGCGCGGGCGGCAGGTGTTCCATCAGGTGGCCGATATGGCCGAGTACGCCCGCGAGGAGATCAACGCCGTGGGCGGGTACTATGCCTTCGGCAAGGAGCTTTGCAACGGAAACTCCGTTTTTGACTTTGATACGACAAAACTCAGCGTCCACACGCTGGACATCGGTCTTGCGGGCATTGAGGTCTATGACATCCTGCGCGACGAGTACGACATTCAGATCGAGTTTGGCGACATCGGCAATATACTGGCTTATCTCTCCATCGGTGACCGCCCGCAGGAGGTCGAGCGCCTTGTCAGCGCACTGGCCGAAATCAAACGCCGCTACCACACCGACGGTGCGGGCCTGTTGAGCCAGGAGTACATTGACCCCGAGGTCGCCGCCAGCCCGCAGGAAGCGTTCTACGCCCCCAAGAAGAGCCTGCCCCTGCGCGAGACCGAGGGCATGGTGTGCAGCGAGTTCGTCATGTGCTACCCACCGGGCATCCCGATTCTGGCCCCGGGCGAGCGCATCACCGCTGAAATTTTAGACTATATCGAGTACGCCAAGGCCAAAGGCTGCAGCATGACCGGACCGGAAGATCCCGACATTCTGCGCCTGAACGTGCTGGCCTGACAGGGAGGTTTTTCAATGGAAATGTGGTTTTCGGAGTTTCACACCCCCGATGTCAAGCACAGCATCCGGGTCAACCGCCAGCTTTACTCCAAGCAGAGCGACTATCAGCGCATCGACATTTTTGAAACACCGGAGTTTGGCCGCGTGCTGACGCTGGACGGCAACGTCATGCTGACCGAGCGCGACGAGTTCATCTACGACGAGATGATCACCCATGTGCCGATGTCGGTACACAAAAACGCCAAGGATATTCTCGTCATCGGTGCGGGCGACGGCGGCGTTGTGCGGGAGCTGACTCGCTATGACCGCGTGGAAAGCATTGACCTTGTGGAGATGGACCCGCAGGTCATCGAGGCCTGCCGCGCCTACCTGCCCGGCAACGCCTGCCGCATGGATGACCGCCGCGTACATATATATTACGAAAATGCGCTGAAATTCATCCGCAAGTGTGAGGACGAGTACGACTTGATTATTGTGGATTCCTCCGACCCGTTCGGCCCGTCGGAGGGGCTGTTCACCCGCGAATTTTACGGCAGCTGCTTCAACGCCCTGCGCGCGGACGGCATTATGGTCAACCAGCAGGGCAGCCCGTTCTACGCCGAGGACGCCACCGCCATGCAGCGCAGCCACCAGCGCATTGCCAGCACCTTTCCCATCAGCAAGGTGTATCAGGCGCACATCCCGACCTTTGCAGCGGGGTACTGGCTGTTCGGCTTTGCCAGCAAAAAATATCATCCCATCAACGATATGGACGCCGATGCGTGGAACGCGCTGAACATGCGAACCCGCTATTACACCTCCCGGCTGCACGTCGGGGCGTTTTATCTGCCCGCTTTCCTTGAGGAAATGCTGCGGGAAGTGGAGGAACACTGATGCTGCACCGCAATGTAGAGAATTTCATCGGCTGCGACAGCAGCTACCGCACGGCCAGTATCGTTTTGTACGGTGCGCCGTTTGATTCCACCACAAGCTACCGCCCCGGTGCGCGCTTTGGCCCCGCGGCCATGCGCCACGAAAGCTACGGTCTGGAAACTTACAGTCCCTATCAGGACAAGGACCTGACCGATGGGAATGTGTTTGACAGCGGCGACCTGGAGCTGTGCTTTGGTTCCAGCGAGAGTGCCCTTGTAGACATTGAGTCCCGCGCGGCGGAAATTCTGCGCGACGGAAAGCTGCCGCTGCTGCTGGGCGGCGAGCACCTTGTCACGTTGGGCGCGGTGCGCGCGGCGGTGCGCAAATATCCCGATTTGCATATCGTACATTTTGACGCCCACGCCGATCTGCGGGACGATTACCTCGGCGCGCAGCTGAGCCACGCCTGCGTGCTGCGCCGCTGCCATGATTTGGTCGGCGACGGGCGCATCCACCAGTTCTGTATCCGCAGCGGTGACCGGGAGGAATTTCAGTTCGCCGCGCGGCACACCGATATGCACAAGTTCGACTTTACCGGCCTGACCGAGCTGACCGACTGGCTGTGCCAGACCGATGTGCCTGTCTATCTGACCATTGATTTGGACTGCCTCGACCCGTCGGCCTTCCCCGGCACGGGCACGCCCGAGGCGGGCGGCGTCAGCTTTTTGCAGCTGCTTGGGGCCATCCGCACCGTGACGAAAGCGAACATCATTGGCGCGGACGTGAACGAGCTGGCCCCCATGCTCGACCAGAGCGGCGTTTCCACTGCCACGGCCTGCAAGGTATTGCGGGAATTGCTGCTGGCACTGGAAAAGTAAGCAGCCATCCCTGTAGGAAGCGGCGTCCTCGACGCCCCGCGGAGGGGTCAAGACCCCTCCCTACATTCTCAACCTTATCGGGGGAGAGGATGTAGGGGCGGATTCCATATCCGACCGCGAAAGCTGCCGCTGCCACAAACAGGCACTGGCGAACCATGTTCGCCCCTACAAAACATCCATACACATCATACAATAAAAAAAATACAAAGGAGTTCCATCATGAGCAAAGTTCTTGTTATCGGCTGCGGCGGCGTGGCAAGCGTCGCCATCTCCAAGTGCTGCCAGGTCAGCGACGTCTTTACCGAGCTGTGCATCGCCAGCCGCACCAAATCCAAGTGCGACGCGCTGGCCGCCAAGCTGGCCCCCACCACCCGGACCAAAATCACCACCGCGCAGGTCGATGCCGACGACGTCCAGCAGCTGTGCGACCTCATCAACAGCTACAAGCCTGACCTCGTTATGAATATCGCCCTGCCGTATCAGGATCTGACCATCATGGACGCCTGCCTGGCCTGCGGCGTAAACTATATGGACACTGCCAACTACGAGCCGGAAAACACCGACGACCCCGCGTGGCGTGCCATCTACGAGAAGCGCTGCAAGGAGGCCGGCTTCTCCGCTTACTTTGACTACAGCTGGCAGTGGGCGTACAAGAAAAAGTTTGAGGACGCCGGCCTGACTGCGCTGCTGGGCTGCGGCTTTGACCCGGGCGTGACCCAGGCCTACTGCGCCTACGCCGCCAAGCATGAGTTCGACTCCATCGACACCATCGACATCCTCGACTGCAACGGCGGCGATCACGGCTATGCGTTTGCCACCAACTTCAACCCCGAGATCAACCTGCGCGAGGTCTCCGCCCCCGGCAGCTATATGGAGAACGGCAAGTGGGTCGAGATCCCGCCCATGAGCATCAAGCGCGAGTACAACTTTGACCAGGTCGGTCAGAAGGATATGTACCTGCTGCATCATGAGGAAATTGAGTCTCTGGGCAAGAACCTGCCCGATGTCAAACGCATCCGCTTCTTCATGACCTTCGGACAGAGCTATCTTGACCACATGCGCTGCCTGGAGGATGTGGGCATGCTCTCCACCACGCCCATCAATTACAACGGTCAGGAGATCGTGCCCATCCAGTTCCTGAAAGCGCTGCTGCCCGACCCCGCCAGCCTCGGTCCCCGCACCAAGGGCAAGACGAACATCGGCTGCATCTTCACCGGCAAAAAGGACGGCAAGGACAAGACCTACTACATTTATAATGTGTGCGACCATCAGGAGTGCTACCGCGAGGTCGGCAGTCAGGCCATCAGCTACACCACCGGTGTGCCCGCGATGTGCGGTGCGCTGATGATGCTGACCGGCGAGTGGACCAAGCCCGGCGTCTACACGGTGGAGGAGTTCAACCCCGACCCGTTCCTCGACGCGCTGGACAAGTACGGCCTGCCCCGCAGCGAGAACCATGACCCGGTTCTCGTGGACTGATGGCGCAGCGCGACGCACGGCCGCCATTTGCGGCCATCGACGGCGCAGTGCCGCCGGAATTTTCCGCCCTTCCCACGCCCTGCTACCTGCTGGATGAAGCTGCCCTGACCCGCAACGCGGAGATTCTGGGCGGGCTGGCCCGTCGTACCGGGTGCAAGGTGCTGCTGGCGCAAAAGGCGTTCAGCAACTACGATTTGTACCCGCTGCTGGCGCCGCACCTCGCGGGCACCGAGGCCAGCGGCCTGTTTGAGGCGCGGCTCGGCGCGGAGGAAATGCCCGGCAAAGAAGTGCACGTTTTCTGCGCGGCCTACCGCGCAGATGAAATGGACGAGCTGCTGCGGTACGCTGACCATATCGTCTTCAACTCGCCCGCGCAGCTGGCAAAATTTGGCCCCGCGGCCAAGGCGGCTGGCAAAAGTGTGGGACTGCGCATCAATCCCGAGTGCTCGACCCAGGACGGCCACGCGATTTACGACCCCTGCGCCCCCGGCAGCCGTTTGGGCACGACCCGCGCCCAGTGGGACGCGGCAGCGGCAGTAAATTCTGCCCTGCTCGGGCTGTTGGACGGCCTGCACTTTCACACTTTATGTGAGCAGGACGCCGATGCGCTGGCCGTGACGCTGGACGCAGTGGCAGAGAAATTCGGCGATTTACTGCCAAAAATGAAGTGGCTGAACTTCGGAGGCGGGCATCACATCACCCGCCCCGGCTACGACATGGCCACTTTGGAAAAGTGTATCCGCCGCGCCCGGAATGACTGGAGCGTGACGGTTTATCTGGAACCCGGCGAGGCCTGCGCCCTGAACGCAGGATATCTCTTGACCCGCGTGCTGGACGTGGTGCAAAACGGCGATACGACGGTTGCCATCTTGGATGCCAGCGCCGCCTGCCATACACCGGACGTGATCGAGATGCCCTACCGCCCGCCGCTGCTGGGGGCAGGGGAACCCGGCGAAAAGCCCTGCACTGTGCGGTTGGCCGGGCCGACCTGCCTTGCGGGGGATGTCATCGGTGATTACAGCTTTGACGCTGTGCCTGCCGTGGGAGATCTGCTGGTGTTCGGCGATATGGCCATTTACACCACCTGCAAGAACAACACCTTCAACGGTATGCCCCTACCCGGTATTTACGCCCGCAAGCCCGACGGCACTACGCGGAAAATCGTGACGTTCGGATATACAGATTTCAAATGTCGGCTGGGAAAATAAGCTGCGATAAATGCAAAGCACCCACCGGCAGGCCGTTGCTGCGCCGTATTATCTCGCATTTTCGCATATTTTGCCACAAAAGAAGCTGCTCACTCCGTAGGGAATGAGCAGCTTCTCACTTTTAAGCCTGCCTTCAGGGCTTTTCTCTCATTATGGGTCATCCGGCACCGGCATTGGCTGACAGGCGGGGCTATGCAGCGGTCACTTTTTTGCTTCGCTTGGATGGGGGACAGGGGGCATTTTCGTGAACAGCGCTTTCAGTGCCAGCGGCGTGGCGACGCTGGAAACCACGATCAAAAGGATGACCGCCGTAAAATAAACAGGCTCGACAACGCCGACCTCAAGGCCCTTCTGGGCCACGATCAAGGCGACCTCGCCGCGGGTCATCATGCCGACACCGACTTTAAGAGAGTCTCCCCAGTTGAAACGGCAGGCTCTGGCCGCCAGTCCGCAGCCGATGATTTTTGCCAGCAGGGCAACGAGAACGAAGCAAACACTGAACAGCAGAATCTCTGGCGTCAGTCCGCTGATGTCGGTCTTTAAACCGATGCTGACAAAGAAAATCGGCGCAAAAATCACATAGTTGCTGATGTCGACCCGGCGCTCCACATAAGCGGCATCGTGCAGCGTACAGAGAACGATACCGGCAATGTAAGCGCCGGTAATATCCGCAATGCCAAAGTATTTCTCGGCAATATAGGCCATTGCAAAGCAGAATGCAAGGCTGGCAATCGTTATGCGCTGCGTATGGGGATTGCGGGAATCCAGCCACTTCATGGCGCAGTGGAACACAAAGCCGATACCAACGGCAACCAGAAAGAACAGCGCAGTCTGGACCAGCACGCCGCCGATGCCGGTGCCCTCACCGGAGCTGGCACCCAGCACACAGGTCAGCACGATAATGCCGATGACATCATCAATGACGGCAGCGCTGACAATGGTAGTGCCAAGGAAGCTCTTTAAGTGGCCCAACTCCTGCAGCGTTGCCACCGTGATGGACACGCTGGTTGCGGTCATAATCGTGCCGATAAACAATGCGCGGAAGAATTCCGGGCTGCCGATTGCCGAAAAGCCGTAGAATACGCTGTAGAGCAGCGTACCGCCCATCAACGGTACAAGCACACCGATGCAGGCAATCAGCGTGGCAATAGGCCCGGCCCGCATCAGTTCTTTCAGGTTGGTGCCAAGTCCTGTGGAAAACATCAGCAGCACAACGCCGATTTCAGCAAAAACGGAGATCGTGTCGTTGATCTGCACCAGATTGAGCAGACAAGGCCCAATCAGCAGACCGGCGAGAATTTCACCGACCACCTGCGGGGCCTTGCACTTGCGGGCAGCCAGGCCAAAAAACTTGGCGCTCAGAATAATAATTGCCAAATCACGGAAGATGGAATACATACATGTCATCTCTCTCAATTTACTGTAATCCATCCTTGTTATAGCACTTCTGCCAGATTTTTTCAATAGCAGAAACCGCCTTTTGGAGTTATCGTCGGATATTGTATAAATGTGGGAAACTGTAAGCCAATAACAAGGCAAAGCACTTGCAATAATGTCCGTAGTATGATAAAATTCCAATTTGGAAAAGTTATAATATGCTTTACTTCATGGTTTGCTGCGTCCGACAGGGTTGGCGGCAAGCGGTATACAACCTATATAATAAGGAAGAGAAGCGCATGTTCCATTTTTCAAACGGGCATCACCACACAGGAAAAACGTCAATGAGCAGGGCAAAAGTGTATGGTCTGCTTATGGCTTTGGCTATGCTTTTTATGGCCGGTCTGTGTGCCTGTTCCGCACAGCCGCACTCTGCGGCAGAGACTGCGCCGCAGACGATTGTGGTCGGCATTGATGTGTTTGACCCTTACAGCTATCTGGACAGGAACGGGCAGTTTGCCGGCATCGACGTGGAACTGGCGACGGAAGCGTTTTCACGACTTGGCTATACGCCGGAATTCCGGACGATTTCATGGCCGGACAAAGACAACCTTCTCAGCGACGGAACGATCGACTGTATCTGGTCATGCTTCAGCATGAACGGGCGGGAAACCAAGTACCAATGGGCCGGTCCGTATATGTACAGCCGTCAGGTCGTGGCTGTTCGTGCGGACAGCGATATCCAGTCGCTGTCCGATCTGGCCGATAAGCGCATCGGCGTACAGGCAACCACAAAGGCGGAGTCGCTGTTCCTCGGCGAAATTTCCTCTTTGCTGCCCGAGGTCAAGCAAGTCAACAGCTTTGAGACGACAGAGGATATGTTTGCGGCACTGCGCAAAGGCTATGTAGATGCCGTCGCGGGACATGAAGCACTGGTAGCCAAGTGGACAAATCTGGATGAAAGCAGTTACCGTGTGCTGGCAGAGAGTCCTTACAGTTCCGAACTTGGCGCTGCCTTCGCAAAGGACACCCATGAGGATTTGGCTGTGCAGCTAACCCAAACTCTGGAAGATATGAAGCAGGACGGAACGATTGGCCGCGTTGCAGAAAAATTCGGACTTGATGCAGAGAAAACTGTGTGGGGGGAACAGGGAAAATGAATGAGAAAAAGCAGTCCGGCAAAAAAAGACTGTTTTTGCTTGTGTTAGTTGCGTTCGGCATTGTACTTTGGATCACATTCACGAATCTGAACCGAATTGCACTGCGTCATACATTGGATGAAACGATTGGTTTTGTAAAGATTCGCTTAGAGCAGTACGAGACTGATGCGGCCAACGACCGCGTGAAAAGCCTTGTCCGCCTGCTGGATAAAACGGTAAGCCTTGGCAACGAAATGACGCTGAAGGAGGGTTTCGGCACGCAGGACCTGGACTCTTTTGCAGAGGAACAGCGTCTGACCGGTGCGCTTGTATTAGATGAAAACCTGAATGTTGTCATGCAGACCACAAAGGGCGGCAACGCCATGCCGCTGTGGGAGAAGCTGATCGACAGCCCCTATGTACACAATATCGTTGACTATCCAAAAAAGACATACTCGACCCGTCTGGAAGAAAATGGGACACTCTATGATTTTGCCGCGGTGGCACGCGCGGATGCACCAGGTATCCTGATCACCTATATACAGAAGGACAATGAGGATATTGGGGATTTGACGGTGGATTCCCTGTTGAGAGATTTTCCGTTGGAGCTTAGCGGCATCGCTACGATCACGGAGAACGGCAGGGTCATCAGCAGCAACAGCAGCAAGCAGGTAAACAAGGCAATAGCGGACTGCCAGGAATTATATAACGGAACCTTCGATGCTGCGGAGGATGGCATTGTACGCCTGAACAGCAATCAGGGCATCTGGTACGGCAGCCGGGAAAATACCGAGAACTATACGCTCTTTGTGTTTTTCCCAGCATCTCAGGTGTTCATGACGCGCAACATTGTCTGTGCATCCTATCTGGCCATAGCCGTAATGGTCTTTTTAATGGCACTGCTGTGGCAGACCAAAATGGAAAAAGACGCGCTGCGGCAGCACCAGAAACGTACCGGAATTATCACAGCGCTTGGCACGGCGTATACGTCCATTTCACTGGTAGACTTGAAGAAAAACACCGTTGAAATCCTCAAGAACGCTTCCGATACAGTCGAGAAGCAGAAGCACTTTGCACTGAAACGATCCGTACAGTAGGGGCAAATCGAGAAAATTATCGCGGAGCCATACCGTGAGGAGTATCTCGCCTTTGCGGACATGACGACAGTGGCCGAACGTCTGAAGGGTCACACCTCTTTGGCTCTTGCGTCTCAGACTGTCGACAGACAATGGATCCTTACGCTGATCACACCGCAGCGAAAAGACGCGGACGGCAACGTAACAGCCGTATTGGTTGCCACCCGCGACGCTACCGAGGAAAAGCGGCGGGAGCAAAAGCAGGAAGATGCCCTGCGCGATGCACTGGCGGCGGCGGAACACGCCAATAAGGCCAAGACGGTATTCCTGAACAGTATGTCGCACGATATTCGCACCCCGATGAATGCCATTATCGGGTTTACGGCCCTTGCCACGGCGCATATTGATAACATTGACCTCGTCAAAGAGTATCTGAAGAAAATCAGCGTATCGGGCCAGCATCTGCTCAGTCTGATCAACGATATTCTGGATATGAGCCGTATCGAAAGCGGCACGGTCAAACTGGACAATACAGAAGTCCACCTGCCCGATGTGCTGCACGACCTGCGCACGATCATTCAAGGCAATATCAGCGCCAAACAGCTTGACCTTTACATCGACACGCAGGATGTGCACCACGAGGATATTATCACCGATAAGCTGCGCCTGAATCAGGTTCTGCTCAACATCGTGGGCAACGCTGTCAAGTTTACACCGGCAGGCGGTACCATCAATATCCGCGTTGAAGAAAAGCCGTCTGCCCGCAGTGGGTATGCGACCTTTGTTTTCAGCGTGAAAGATAACGGTATCGGTATGTCGAAGGACTTCCTGGCGCACGTTTTTGACTCTTTTTCACGGGAACAGACTGCGACAAGAAGCGGCATTCAGGGTACGGGCCTTGGCATGGCCATCTCGAAAAACATCGTAGATATGATGGGCGGAGCCATTGCCGTCAAGAGCGAGCAGGGAAAGGGCAGCGAGTTTACGGTCACCCTGGACTGCAAGGTTTGTACGGAATCGGTGAAATATCCGCCGATTCCGGGCCTGAAAGGCACCCGTGCACTGGTTGTGGATGATGATGCACAGACCTGCATGAGCGTAAGCAAAATGCTGCGGGAAATTGAGATGGAAGCCGACTGGACGACCTCCGGCAAGGAAGCCATCCTGCGCGCGAAGGAGGCGCACAATCAGGGTGCGGAGTTCAAGGTTTACATTATTGACTGGCTGATGCCGGATATGAACGGCATTGAGACGGTGCGCAGGATCCGTAAAGTAATCGAACCCAGCACGCCAATCATCATATTGACAGCCTACGATTGGGCCGACATTGAGGACGAGGCCCGGCAGGCCGGTGTCACGGCGTTTGTTTCCAAACCGCTGTTTATGTCGGAACTGCGCGATGCGCTGACACACAAAGTGGTGTCGGGCAGGCAGCCCCTTCTGCCCAAGCACGGCGACTATACGGGCAAAAAGGTGCTGTTGGTCGAGGATAACGAACTGAACCGCGAGATTGCAACGGCCATTCTGGAGGAAGCCGGACTGAGGGTGGACGCCGTTGAGGACGGCACGGATGCCGTGGCCAGAATGAACGCGGCTGCGGAGGATGAGTATGATCTGATCCTGATGGATATTCAGATGCCCAAAATGGACGGATACACCGCCACCCGGGAGATCCGTACATTGAGCAGCAATAAAAAGGCAAACATTCCCATTGTGGCCATGACAGCCAACGCTTTTGAGGAAGACCGCCAAAAAGCATTCAAAGCGGGGATGAATGCACATATTGCAAAACCGATTGATGTGAACATCCTGATGGGAACACTGGATAAAGTTTTCAAACAGAATTCGTGATCGCGTTTAAATAGCGTACAAAGGATCTGTACGGCAAAGTAAAAAGCATATACAGCTGCGTTTATGGCGAACGGCCTCTCGGCGGTTCGCAACGCGATGCTGTATATGCTTTTTTCATTGGTTTCTTAGGGCAATACCGCAAAGAGCACCGTGTAAGCCGGGATGCAAAGCGGATCGTATCAGATGGCCATTGCGGATATGCGCAATCTGTCAGCCGCCCAGCTCCACCATGCGGCGGATGCAGCGCCCGGCTCCCTGCATGACGTCCTGCGGCAGGGTGATTTCCTCGCCGCCGCTGCCCTGCAGGCAGTGGTAAATGTCCATCAGGGTGGTCAGTTTCATGTTCATGCAGGTAAGCTGCACGGCCAGCGGATAGAACCGCTTTTCCGGGCAAGCATAGGAGAGGTGCTCCACGATGCTGTTTTCCGTACCGATGATGAACTCTTCGGCATCGGACTTTTCTGCATAAGCCATAATGCCTGTGGTAGAGCCAACATAATCAGCCTGCTCCACGACCTCGGGGCGGCATTCGGGATGAACCAGAAGCAGCGCCTCCGGGTGGGCAGCGCGGGCTTTGGCTACATCTGCTGCCGAACATACGATATGGCGCGGGCAGCCGCCGTGGTAAAAGGCAAACTGCTTTTCCGGCAGCTGCTTTGCTACATAGCCGCCCAAATTGGGATCTGGGATGAACAGAATCTTATCGTTTTCCAGCGCACTGCAAATTTTCAGCGCACTGGAGGACGTCACACAGACATCGCAGGCCGTTTTCAACTCCGAAGTTGTATTGATGTACGCCACCACGGCGTAGCCGGGGTACTGCTTTTTCAATTCCTGCAAGGTCGCCAGATCAAGCTGCTCGGCCATAGGGCAGCCCGCCATGGGGTTGGCCAGCCAGACAGTTTTCTCCGGGCTTAAAATTTTGCAGGTCTCGGCCATGAAGCGCACACCGCACATGATGACCCCGTCAGCGTTGGTTTTGGCCGCCTGCACGCTCAACCCGTAGGAATCGCCGGTGTAATCGGCGACTTCCAGCACAGGCTGGCTCTGGTAGGCATGGGCCAGGATGCAGATATTCTTTTCCCGTTTCAGGCGCAGGATCTCCTGCTGCAGTTCATGGACAGTCATAATTATGCCTCGTTTTCTTTCTTCAATGCTCCCACGGTTGCAGCGGAGCCAGAAAACCGTGCTCTTTCAGTTCTTTTTCGATCAGGCTCAGCCTGTCCGGGGTGGCTGCCTCCACCAGATGATAGTGGTAGCCGTCGGTGGCGGTGGACAGCACCGTGGAGGAACTGTCCTCAAACGATTGCAGAAATTCCCGCACGTCCTGCCGGGAACGGATGTCCATCTCAGCGGTGATACGGCCATAGACCCGGTGGCTGATGCTGATATTCTTGACCTGGCCGCCACAGTCCACAATCAGGTTCAGCTCCTGCCCGGTTCGGTCAGGTGTGTGGCGCACCTTGAACTCCCGTGTGCAGCCGGCGGGCTGATCAGGCTGCTCCAGCACATAGCCGCGTGCAGTGGAAATGATCCCGGGGTGTGATGCCCGTATGACCGCCAGATCCTGCACGATGACCTGACGGCTGACGCCGTAATGGGTAGCCAGCGTGCGGGCGGCAATAGGCGCTCCGGCATGGGCAAGCTGCTGCAAAATGGCGGCGCGGCGCTCTGCGGTGGTCATATCAGGCCTCCTCCGCGGTCAGGGGGCGCAGATGCTTCATGGAAAGATCCAGAATGGGGGCCGAATGGGTCAGGGCGCCGCTGGACACATAGTCAATGCCAATGTCCCGCAGACGGGCAATGTTTTCCCGCGTAACATTGCCGGAGCACTCGGTCTTGGCGCGGCCTGCAATCAAAGTCACAGCCTTGCGCATATCCTCGTCGCTCATGTTATCCAGCATGATGATGTCCGCACCGGCTTCCACGGCCTCTTTGACCTGTTCCAGCGTTTCAACCTCCACCTCGATCTTGCGGACGAAAGACGCATACTGCCGGGCCATCTTGACGGCCTTCGCCACGCCGCCGGCAGCGCCGATGTGGTTGTCCTTCAGCAGAACGCCGTCGGACAGGCCGGTGCGGTGGTTGCTGCCGCCGCCAACGCGGACAGCGTACTTTTCAAAAATGCGGTTGTTAGGGCTGGTCTTACGGGTGTCCAGCAGGGTGATGCCGGTGCCTTCCAGCAGGGCAGACAGCTGATGGGTATAGGTGGCAATACCGCTCATTCTCTGCAGGTAGTTCAGCGCAACGCGCTCACCGGAAAGCAGGGCGCGTATATCGCCCGTAACAACGGCCAGCTTCTGGCCGGGCTGTACGGTATCGCCGTCCCGGCAGAAGAATTCCACCTTGGCACCGGGGTCCAGCAGCGTAAAGACGCGGGCATAGACCGCCAGACCGGCAACAATGCCATCCTCCTTGGCAATCAGATCTACGGTGCCGGGGCAGGCGTGGGGCATGACGGCGTTTGTGGAAACGTCCTCCTCCGGAATATCCTCCCGCAGCGCTTGCAGCAGCAGCGGGTCTATATGCAGCAGCTGGGTGATCTCATTCATGGTTTTTACTCCTCTCAATAGCGGTCAGAACCTCCTGCCGATACGCGGCAAACAGCGGTTCCTGTTCACGGTATGGGGCCAAATCGGGCTTATCGCCTGTAAAGACAGGCGGTTCTCCGTATAGTATATCATCTGCCGCGCGCTGTGCAAAGACCAAAGATTCCAGCAGAGAATTGCTGGCCAGCCGATTGCGTCCATGCACACCGTTGCAGCAGGTCTCGCCGCAGACATACAGCCGGGGCAGTGCTGTGCGGCTGCTCAGGTCCGCCGTGATGCCGCCCATAAAATAATGCTGGGCCGGTACAACGGGGATCGGTTCATGGATGGGGTCGTACCCCTCCTCCTCGCAGCGCTCCAGAATGTTGGGGAAATGCTCACGGATAGCCGCCTCACCGATGGGGCGCATATCCTCCCACACATGGTCGGTACCGTCCTTTTCCATCTGTGCGCGGATCGCTGCGCTCACCACGTCGCGGGGCTGCAATTCGTTGGTAAAGCGGTTTCCGTTTTTATCCAGCAGCAGCGCGCCCTCCCCGCGAACCGATTCCGAAATCAGAAAGCGACGGCCTTTTCGGTGGCTGTACAAAGTCGTGGGGTGGATCTGGATATAGTCCAGGTGCTCACAGGCAACGCCGTGGCGCAGGGCCATGGCGATGGCATCCCCCGTGATGTGGGGGAAGTTGGTGGAGTTTTTATACAACCCGCCGATGCCGCCGCAGGCCAGCACCACCGCCCCTGCCCCGATGGCACGCGGTTCGCCGTCCGGGCCGGCAGCAATGACACCGCCGCAAGCCGAGGCGTCGGCGAAGAAATCCAGCAGAGTCGTATGCTCGCGCAGTTCGATGTTCTCGCAGCGCAGGACCTCGTTCAGCAGGGTCTGGGTGATCTCGTGGCCGGTAATATCCTCATGGAACAGAATGCGCGGGCGGGAGTGCGCTCCCTCCCGGGTAAAGCGCAGAGCCCCGTGGTCATCCCGCGCAAAGCGGACGCCGCGGCGCACCAGATCCCGGATGATCGAGTTGGAGGAACGAATCATCAGGTCTACTGTGGCGGGGTTGTTCTCGTAATGGCCTGCCCGCATCGTATCATCAAAAAAGGGGCGGTAGTCTGCCTCGCCATGCTGCATACAAATGCCGCCCTGCGCAAGGAAGGAGTCGCTCTCGTCCGCTTTCTGCTTTGTAAGCAGAAGAATGCGGTACCGCGCAGGCAGATTCAGGGCGCAGTAAAGGCCCGCAGCGCCGGTGCCGACGATGACTACATCAAAATAGTCATCCATATTAGCCATTTTCATGTGGTTTCCTCGGTTTCTTCTGTAATTCCAACTTTGACAGTATAGCACCGTTCATTACACATGTCAAGACACATGTAATGATATATAGTGACACCCCGCCATGCGCAATAAACTTCGGCATAAAAAACAACAGGAACACCGCTGTACATTGCAATGTTCCTGTTGTTTTTATTAGGGCAATACCGCATAATTCTAAGTACCGATACGGCGAGCGAGGTGCGGCAGCTGCTAAGCCAAAAGCGCAGATAATACTTTGTGTATTATCGAGCATTTTGGCAACGCAGATGCCGTGCCGCAGCCGCCGGAGCGGTGCTTAAGCCGTAAGGCGGGAATTATGCGGTGTTGCCTTAGGTTGGCCGCTGCAAAGCGTTACAAATCGTTCCGCAGCTTTACGGCACTCCGTTCGGCGATACACTGCTTTAAGGCGTTGATCATCTTGGCTTCGTCCAGCGGTTTGGCCAGGTGAATATCCATGCCCGCCAGACGGCTGTCCATAATATCCTCGGAAAAAGCATTGGCGGACATGGCAATGATGGGGATGATTTCCGCGTCGGGGCGGTTCATGGCGCGGATGGTTCTGGCGGCGTCCCAGCCGTTCATACGCGGCATCATAATATCCATATAGATCACGCCGAAACAGCCGGGTGCGGACTTTCCAAACAGCTCTACAGCCTCCTGTCCGTCGGCAGCGCGGGTCACCTCCATACCGCTGTTTTCCAGCATACAGCAGGCAATTTCCATATTCAGCTCGTTATCCTCTACGACCAGCGCACGGAGTCCCTTGAAGGAAATATCACCCTTTACCTGCGCCGCGGGTTTGAGGTCATCCTGCTTGCCGATTTTGAACGGCAGCTTGACCGTGACCGTAGTTCCCGCGCCGAGCCTGCTCTGCAGGGTGACGCTGCCGCCCATTCTGTCAACCAGTTGTTTTACGATGGCCAGGCCCAGACCGGTTCCCTGATAGGTAGAACGGCTCGTCACCTTTTCCTGCGTGAACATATCAAAAGCGTGTGCGGCAAATTCTTCACTCATGCCGATGCCCTGATCCCGGCAGACAAAGGTGACAAGTGCGTGCTCCTCATCCAGCTGTTCTTCGCCGCTCCAAACGGTGATCGTGCTGCCTGCCGGACTGAACTTGATGGCATTGTCCGTAATGTTGGAGAGGATCCTGCTGAGGTGCACCGGGTTTCCGATTACGAACGGATGCCGGATCGTGTCCTTATCCCGTGCAACCTGATACCGAATGTCTTTTTCTGCCGCCTTTTTATGATACGTCTGGTTCAGGTCGCGCAGCACGGCAATCAGGTCAAAGGTCAATTCCTGCTTCTTGATCTCGCCGCTCTGGAGCTTGTTCATATCCAGCACGTCATTGACAATGCTTACCAGATATCGCAGCGATTCCATCTCCTTATCGCGGATTTTCTGCTGCATTTCGGGGTCGTCGGCATATTGGTTGCCCATGTTGATCATACCGATAATACCGTTCAGCGGGGTGCGGATGTCATGGCTCATGGTGGCAAGGAACCGCGTTTTCATTTCGGATTCACGCTTGGCCGCTTCTGCGGCAAAGCGAAGGTCCTGCTCGCGGCGTTTTGTGCTGCTGATACTGCGCACCGCGCACAGCACATGGGTCACATTGCCGGCCTCATCCCGTTTCTTTGCAATGAAGCGCAGGGAATGCCAGCTTCCGTCGCACATGCGGTATTCTGTGGAGATATATTCTTCGTTTTTCAGTCTTTCCGCAAGGGTGGGCACATCCATGAAACGGCGGACCAGGTCGCGGTATTCGGGCACCACAGTGGCATCGCAGAGCTGATACAGCTTCTCCGAGGCACAGCCGTTGTTTCCGGTCAGGCGGTGCGTCTCATCATCGTTGGAGATTTCCTCAAAATAGTCGCGCTGCAAATCAATGCGGTAGATGGAGCAATAGTTCTTGGCGATGGCGGAAATGATCTCGTTGTTCAGCTGGGCCTCATCCAGCGCACTTTGCAATTGGGTTCGGGCTGCTTCTTCCTTTTCCAGAATATCATCAATGTAGCGGAAGGCGAGCAGGATATGGAATACATTCTGTTCGGAATAGATCTTGACTGCCTGCGCCTCAAAATACTGCTGCCCGCTGGCATTCGGAACACTCTTGTAATGATAGGTTGCCCTGTCCGCCTGTGTGAGAAGTTTTTCCATATTGGCGCAGGTGAACCAGCTTATGAACTCGGGTCTATCCTTTTCCGACAGAAAATACTCTGCATACCGATGGGCATACTCATCAAAATTTGTATAGGTCTCCCTCTTTTGGTTCAGTATAACATCCGCGTTGGTGTTTTCGGCCAGCTTCAGCGGAACAAATCTGCCGGTATTCAGCTCAATATCATACACAACCGTAAAATCTATGCACAGCTTATCCAACAGCTGTTTGTCGCGCTTTTCTTTTTCCAGGGCGTCCTGCAGTTTTTTGTTCTGCACATGCACTCTCAGGGTAAGCGCAGCCAACAGAACAAGCAGCATCTGTAAAGTCACGGCAATAACCAGCGTAGCCATTGGGTGCAGCTGAACCAGCATTTTCAGCGTCATATCCGATACGCTGTAAGATGTGTAGCCGGAGGCAATATTCTCGATGGTTTTGTCCGGCATTGCGTAGATCGTCTTGGTGAGTACGCCCGCCAGCGCATGGCTGATTGAAGGGGCGATGATAATGCGGTACTGGAAGGAGGGCTGATTCAGCAGGGTATAGACAAGACTGCCGCTTGTGTCATCGCTCACAAATTTCTGCGCCATGTAATAGTACACAAATGCGGCATCGGCCCTGCCGTCTTTGACGGCCTGTATGGCATCCTGCCAGGTCGCACAGAGGATCTTTTCGGCATTGGGCGCATAGGCGTCCTCCATACTGCCGGAAGAGCTCTGATCCGCCGTGGCCACCGTCTGAATCTCCCCGTCAAAATCGCGGCGGACAACTTTGGCAGATCGTACCGTGATATACGGCGCAGTGACCCCCAGATGATTGGATTCTGCTGTGCCCTCGTCGATGCGTGCATCAATGGCAATATCGAAGCTCTCATCCTCCTGCAAGGCGAGATACTCCTCGCGGGTACGGCAGGGAATGAACTGATAGGAAAGACCGGCATACTTTGCCAGCTCTTTAAAATAATCCGGCAGGATGCCTTTTATCTCACCGTTTTCCATAAAGGAGTACGGCTCTCTTGTGGGGTCGCACAGCACGCGGAGCGGCTCACTTTGGGCATTATACCAACGGACAAGAGCCTTCTCGTCCTCAGTCAGTTCCGGATTTTTATCATTGACGGAAGTATAGTAGCGGTTGAACAGCGTTGTTTTCCAGTCGCCCTCGGCGGCGTTCATTTCGTCTATGGCGGCGTTGATTTTGGCAAGTAGCGCGGTGTTGCCCTTTTTGACAATGGCATAAATCGGTTCGGGAGCAAATTTCTCAACGACGCGCTCATTCCGGGCATCCCGCATGGAGTTGGATACAAGCGCGTCCACCTGCCCGTCCCGCAGGGCCTTTTCCATGTCGACGACAAGGTCAAAGTAGACCGGCGTATAGGTAAAACCTTTCTCCTTAGACAGTGTGTCAAAATCGTCGTTGCACATGTTTCCGTTCAAAAAGCCGACGCGCAAACCGTCATAGGTGGTGTAAACCTGCTCGATGACACTGGTGTTGTCGCTGCGCACCGTCAGCATACACTCGTTGCTGCCGATGGGACGGGAAAAGTCGAATTTTTCTTCGCGTTCCGGCGTTTTGCGGGTCGCTGTGCCTATGTCGATCTCGCCGTTTTCCAGCATTTGCTGCATATCGCTCCAGCCTTTGTCGTAGCCGATATACTCGTACTCGACGTCCCAATACCGCGCCATCAGGCGGAGAAAATCATAGCCGTAGCCGCTTTTTCTGCCGTCCTCATCCATCATGTGGTAACCGTCCATTGCAAAAAAACCGACTCTGACCGTATCCCGCGGGGTCTCTGCGGTGTATTCCGCCCTGGCGGCAAGCGGGTACAGCCCGGCTATGCAGACCAGTGCAAGCAAAAACGCGGCTGCTTTATAAAAGACTGTTTTTACGCTTGCTGTACGCACCGCGCAGCAACGATGACTTCTCTGTATACGATTGCTGTACATAAGACTTCCGACTCCCGATTTGTCGTTCCTATTTCTGAGAGCTGTTTTGTATCCAGCTTTTGGAAAAAACCTATGCAAAATACGGCTATGTCTAATATAATTTTACCATGGGGCACATTTTCAGTCAATAGAGGCTGTAACGAATCGTTTCAGTATTTTACGTTTCATTTTACGTTGCGCGGCGCTCTCGGACGGAACGGTTTATTATATATTCAGACTGTCGAAAAACTCTTGTAAGGGCGAGCATTGCTCGCCCGCGCCCGTTTGCCTTGTAAGAAAACTGTCCCGGAAAATGTGTTGCCGCGGTAAGTTGACGGGCGACCAATGGTCGCCCCTACACACGCAATAAGGCAAAAATGCAATTTTTTGACGGTCTGATATACTATATATATAAGGTCTACTGCAACACGCCGCAAAAGGCAGCCCCCTATAGTTCGCTAAACTTTGATTTAGCGAACTTGTGTATTTCTCTTTTACGGGAGGCTTTTGTTTCCCGATGTCCCCTGCTCCCGTCATTTCGTTCTCCTTGCCGATGACTTTTATTTCCGCTTTACATGGGCAGCGCAACGGCAAATACGGTTCCTGCCCCTTCTGCCGGCTCATCCTGTACTGTACCGCCGTGCAGTGCTGCAATTTCCCGCACCAACGCCAAACCCAGTCCTGCGCCGCCCATTTCGCGGCTTCTGGATTTATCCACACGGAAAAACGGTTCAAAGATGCTGGTTCTGTATTCATCGGGAATACCGCAGCCGGTATCTGCAACGCGCAGTATTGCTTTGCCGTTTGACCGGCTGATCGTAATCTGCACAGAACCGCCCGGCTGATTGTACTTGATCGCATTTTCCACAAGGTTGAACAGCATACGGTAAATCAGAGCATCGCTTCCGATAATATGAATATCCTCACATTCCTGATGCAAGGTGATCTGCTTTTTCTGGGCCAGCGGCGTCAGATCCGTCACAATTTCATCTGCCAGCGGCGCAAGCTCAATGCAGTCATCCCGCGGAACGGCCTGCAAATTGCTCATTTCCAGCAGGGTCCGTACAAGCGCCGATAAACGGGCTATCTGCTCTGTCTGAAAGTGTACCAGCTCTGCGGTTTCCGCGTCCGTATTCATGTGATCTTCGGCGAAGATTTCCAGTTTTGCCTGCATGATGGCCAGCGGTGTTTTCAGCTCATGGGCTGCATTCCCAGCAAACTGTCGCTGTAGGTCAAAGGAATGGGCCAGGCGATCCAGCATTTGATTGACAGATTGACTTAGCTGCCGAAATTCCGCAACGGTATTTTCTTCCAGCCGTACATCAACCAGATTATCCTGATCGACCTTCTCGGCCTGCTGTGCCAGCTCTTTCAGTGGTTCCAGCGCTTTGCCGCTGATAAAATAAGCAATCGCTGCGCTGAACAGCGTCACCACTGCCGTAATGCACCACCCTTTGCGGCCAAAAATCGTCTTTGTATCGTAAACCTCTTGCGAGAATTGCACCAGAAAGTCTGACATCTGATCTTCGGGGATCTCTATGGTCAGATCCTCCCCGCCGTCCTGTTGATATTGTAAAATGTACCCGTTCAGATTGTCCATACCGGAGGCACCGGAGCGATACAGCAACAAATTCAGGCAGATGCAGGCACCCGCAATCAGTAATGCCGTCATAAGTGTGATGCGCCATTGCAAAGATAATCGCTTCATTGTTCGCTCTCCCCCACTTCATAGCCTTCTCCGATGCGGTTTCGGATAGGATCATACCCCAGTGCCGTGCGCAGCTTTTTGCGCAGCGCCGAGATATGCACCCGAATCGAGTTGCTGAACGCATCTACGCGGCCGTCCCAGACATGTTCCATCAATTCCTCCTGACTGACAGGGCGTCCCTGATGCAGAAGCAGATATTCCAGAACACTGCTTTCCTTGCGGGTCAGTGGAACAGGTTGACCGTCCACCATAGCCACCCGGCTCTTGGTATCAAAGCTCAGTCTGCCGCATCGCAGGCAAACATTGCGCTGAATAAACTGCCGCCGTGTCAGGCTGCGGACGCGGGCTTCCAGTTCGGCCAAATGGAACGGCTTGGCCAGATAATCATTGGCGCCGGCGTCCAGGCCTTCCACCTTGTCCGCAATTTCACTGCGGGCCGACAGAATCAGAACCGGTGTTTCCAAATCGGTCTTTCGCAGTGTGCGCAGAACTGTCATTCCATCCACTCGGGGCAGGTTCAGATCCAGCAAAACAAGGTCATACCGCTCTGCCGCCAGCATTTCCAGCGCGGTTTCCCCATCACCGCAGTCATCTGTTTCATACCCTGCACGGTGCAGCTTTCTGGCAACGCTTTCCCGCAGGGACGGCTCATCCTCAACCAGCAGCAAACGCATAATAAACGCTCCTTATATAAACTGTGTTTCTGTTTACTACCATTATAACAGCTTTTGCTAAAATCTGCGTTAATTTTTTCTTAGCAGAAAATTTATACCCGTTGTGCTATACTGATCTCATCAAGACAAAAAGGAGGATCGAAATGTTGAGCAAAAAGGCAATCGTTCAGGTGCTTTTTCTGCTGGCTGCCGTTATGATGATCGGTTACGGGGCATGGCGCGGTGAGGCGGGCACTGTCTTTACGAAAGCAATTCGATTATGTATGGAGTGTGTTGGCATTGGATAAGAATCGTTCGCATTTTCTGGCCCGTTTCCGGGGACTGATCCAGGCAGGTGCAGCACTGCTGACAAACATCCATCTGCCGAATTTTCTCAAAGGAACGCTTTATCAGGGCAAGGGGAAATATCTCTGCGTTCCGGGCCTGAACTGTTACTCCTGCCCCGGCGCTGCGGGGGCCTGCCCTATCGGGGCCTTTCAGGCTGTGATCGGATCGTCAAAGTTTCGGTTTTCCTATTATGTTACCGGCATTTTGATTCTGCTGGGCGTGCTGTTGGGGCGCTTTATCTGCGGTTTTCTCTGCCCGTTCGGCTGGCTGCAGGAGCTATTGCATAAGATTCCCTCTCCCAAGCTGTCAACCAGACGCCTGAAACCGCTGCGCTATATCAAATATGCGGTACTGCTGATCATGGTCGTACTGCTTCCGGCTGTTATTGTCAACACATCCGGCATGGGGGATCCGTTCTTCTGCAAGTACCTGTGTCCGCAGGGCGTACTGGAGGGCGCAATTCCGCTTTCTCTTACAAACGCGGGCATACGAGCTGCTTTGGGAAAGCTGTTCAGCTGGAAATTCTGCATTCTGCTGGCAGTTGTGGTAGGCAGCGTGGTTTTTTACCGCCCGTTCTGCAAATGGCTGTGCCCCTTGGGGGCGGTCTATGCACTTATGAATCATGTATCCCTGTTTCAGATGCGCGTTGACCGCGATACATGTGTTTCCTGCGGTGCCTGCGCAAAAGCGTGCCCGATGGATGTGGATATTACCAAAACACCAAACCACGCGGAGTGTATCCGCTGCGGTAAGTGTATAAAGTCTTGTCCGACCAAAGCGATCTGCTATCAGTACGGTTTCGGCGACAAGTCAAAAACAGAAATCAAGGAGAATTGACAATGAAACGTTTTTTTGCATGGATCACAGCCCTTCTGATGCTGCTCTCCCTCGCTGCCTGCAGCAGCACGCAGACAAGCACTGCGGCAGCTTCCCAGCAAGCATCTACTTCTGAGACGGGCAAGTCTGAAAATGAGCTTATCGCAGAGGAAAACGATATTCTGGCGGCAAATAACGCCCTGTGGGAAAAGGTTTTTGCCTCCATGGACAAGAATGTTACCGACACCACACTAAGCAGCAATTACGGTGATATTCTTATGAGTGCGTTGGATCATGCGAAGGACCAGTTCACCGATGAAGAATATGCTGCTTTAAAGGCCGATGTGGACAAAATCCGTGAGATCGAAACACAGATCGCAGCACTGCCGCAGGATGAAGCTGCCAGCCAGTCTATGACGCAGACGGCCAGCACATTCCCGCAGTTTGAAGGAAAGGATTTGGACGGCAACAGCGTAAGCAGCAGTCTTTTTGCCGATAATGCGTTCACCGTTGTAAATTTCTGGTTCAGCGGCTGCAAGCCCTGTGTGGACGAGATGGACGACCTTAACGCATTGAATCAGCGCATTCAAGAGCAGGGCGGCGAGGTGATCGGTATCAACACAGAAACTCTTGATGGCAACGCGGACAACATTGCCGCTGCCAAACAGATTCTGGAACAGGCCGGGGCTGCATTCCGCAACATCTATTTTGACTCTGCCAGTGATGCCGGTAAGTTTGCCCTCGGCATTATGGCCTTCCCCACTACCTGCGTTGTGGATCGTCAGGGCAACATCGTTGGGGAACCGATTATGGGCGGTATTGATAAAGAGGATAACGCTGCCACACTGCAAAAGCTGATCGATGAGGCTCTTGCGCAGTCGCAGCAGTAAATAAGAAAATAGCTTAGGCAACACCGCATAATTCCCGCCTTACGGCTTAAGCGCCGCTCCGGCGGCTGCGGCACGGCATCTGCGTTGCCAAAATGCTCGATAATACAC
>ERZ825324.1764-NODE-1764-length-24831-cov-5.621287_pt1 | contig 24831 bp, 35 predicted proteins | sample MGYA00519859_ERZ825324 | MGnify/ENA primary metagenome ERZ825324 (study PRJEB31778, sample SAMEA3449198) | human gut metagenome | biome: human gut; feature: human-associated habitat; material: faeces | place: United Kingdom | collected 2010/2012 ... | reverse complement strand
ATTTTCTTGTAAAGATCTCCATGTATTACATCCAACAATTCCATCTGATGCTAATCCTCTTGATGCTTGGTATCTTTTTACTGCATCTACTGTTTGAGCTCCATATACTCCATCAAGTCCGCCTGTTCTATATCCTAGTGTATTTAAATCATCTTGTGCTATGCACACATAATTTCCTCTACTCCCTTGTCTGATTAGTGGATATCCTCCAGAACTACAAGCTGGAGTTCCAAATCTTTTATCAAAATGTACCCAAGTTGGTGACAAAGATACTGGTTCTACATAGGACCATATACCAGAATTCTGTGCACTTCTTCTTAAAACACTTCTTTGTGCATTCGTCCACCCTTGACCTACATCAAATGCAGTTCCTGCATAATGTTGACTCTGGCTTCCATGTCCACCTTCATATGACCTTTTGAATGCAAAACCAACTGGTATTGGACCACCATATAAATATCTTTGGCTATTCCAAGCTTGCATAGTACGTAAATCTGTCCAAAGTATATTACTTTTACTTGAACCTCTAAATTCTTTCACTTTTAATGTTCCATATGTGTTATATGGCATTGCTTCATTCTCGCCTCTAAAAAATGTTTCCATTCTATTAGTATTTTGATTATATATCAATATTTTTGCCATAAAAAAATCCCCTTTCATAATACCTTTCTACATATTATGAAAGAAGAATGTTTTTGGTTATTTTTTTTCAGTACATTTTACAATAACTCTTTGTTTAGCATCATCTGTACAAGTTATTAATGTAACTTCTCTTTTGCCATTAGTATATTGCGTTGTATCAGACCTGTCATTTGGGCTTACAGTATGTAAATCATATACTTCATATTCTACTGTTCTTTGACTTAAATCTTGTATTTCTACTATATCTCCAACTTCTATTAACTCTATTAGTTGTTTACTATGTTTTGCTATAATATCTTCTAATTGTTGCTCACTCCATCCACATTGTATTTTATTCCAATAAATAAGCCCGTTTTCATCTATATTAGTTATTTTATAAATATGCCCTGCTCTAGTTCTTACATATTCATTTACTTCAATTTTATCTTCCATATAAACCTCCTTATTCTTTCGGCATTTCATATACTTTTGGTATATTAAATATGTTTGGTTGTACATCCATGCCTCCTTGCATTATTGCTGGTCCGCCTTGTAATTCTAAATAACTTGAATATTTACTTATTATTTCTTGTAATACTTCTTTTGCTCTTTCTTCTGTTGAGTATGTTCCTAATGTAGAATTTGTATCAGCTGTTGCCTCAATTGTAACTCTACCTTCTTCTACATCTATCCATATGCTTTCTATTCTGTCGAAATTCACTAATTCATCTTTTCCTTGACTTACTATTATCATTGTTTACCTCCATTTCTAGCATTTTCTACTAACTTTTTAATTATGTTTGTATAATATCTCTGTTCTGGTCTCAACAAGTCTGCAAACTCATCTAAATCATTTAACTCTTTTTCTTGTTTATTTATTTTTTTCTCTATCTTAAATAGATCATCATTTAATCCGTGTAATTTTCGTGTCGCTATTATCTCCTCATCTGTTAAATCACTCATATTTCTTTTACCTCCAATATAACTTTACTTTCTTTGTCATATTTGAAACTATCTTCAAAACCTACAACATAGTTTCTATTATCATCTTTTAATTTACCTGCCTTAACCATTGAATCTAATATAAACTTTTTAGCAAAACATACATTGTCTAAATCTCTTCTTTTGTTCTCCTCTACCCATATAAAATGTATTTTAACCGGTCTGTCATATTTCGGTAGTTGATTTATATAATATGCAATGTCACTATCTACTGTTTTCTTCATCTTAGCTCCAGCAAATCTATTCTTCCTGCACTCATTTATGTATTGATTTAGACTCGGCAGCCTAAATGGTATTTCAACTTTATTCATATTTTAATTTGCTCTCCTAAATCTATATTTTTCTTGGTCGGCTTTTCTGAATATTCGCATTCTTCTACTCCAACAAAGTTAATATCTTCTAATCTCATACAGCCGACCGCATTTTATACATTCGCCTTTTAACTTTGGATATTTATATATCATTTTCTACTCCTTGAAATTGTATTGCAAAAATTCTATTGATATTTTTTCCATAAATTCATCCCAATTCTTTGATGTCTTTATATAATCTTTTACTCTTTCTAGTGTATCTTTCTCCCCTTGCATCACTCCAGCTTCAAAGACACAAACACATAATAAAATTATTAATATTACTTTAAACATGTTTTAACCTCTCTTTTCCCAATTCTGTTATTTGATATATTACTTCTTTGCAGTGAGTTTCTATGTCTAACTCCTTGCCCACTATACATACTTGTCTTTTTTCTAATAATGCTGTAAGCCTCGGTCTTGCATGGTTGTAATCTATCTCTTTTGTATAATTTCTGTATGCCATATACCTCGCTATTTGCTTTGCTGTTAGTTCTTTATATTCACTTAATATTTGCAATACTTGTATTTCTCTTTTGGTTTTATCTACTTTTTCGTTTGCTTCTCTTCTTGTTTCTTCACTCATTTCATTCATTTGTTTCACTCTCCTTTAGTTTAAATTTTGATATAAAAAATCTAAACTTTCATATTCTCTTTGTTCTGCCATTTGGCTATCTTTTTTTCTAAACTTCTTGTCTTCTTGTTCTGCATCTAACACTGTTTTTATTCCTTTTTTAGACCAATTATTTAATATGCCTTTTATGTATTGAATAGTTCTTTTATTAGCTTCTACAGCTTTTTCCATCGCTAATACAATTAGTTCTTTATCCATTTCTTTTGCATAGTCTGTAAAAACTTCTAGTGCATATGGCGTAATTAATCCTATGTTATTTTGATAAAAATCAATAATACATTGTAAACCGTCAACACAACTGTCGCCTACTGTTGTTATTACATTCTTATCATTCTTTATATTCTTTACATTCTTGTTTGTGTTCACTTGTTGTTCATTTGTTGTTCGCTTGTTGTTCACTTGTTGTTCATTTTGTTGTTCCTCTTGTTGGTACTTATCCCACGAAACTATTGTTATTAGTCTGTTTTTGTTGCTACTTTGTTGTTCAATTTGATGTTCATTTTCAAGCGTTTTTAAAATTCTTTGTACTTTATTTTCATCAATCTTCAATTTTTCTGATATTGTTTTTCTTCCTGTTAACAATTGACCTTTTTTTAATGTTACTCTTTTCCCCTTAAATAACACATCATATTCTTTGTGTGTAGTATTAAGTAATAGATATATCCATACTGCTAAGTAATCTCCGTCTTTTGTCACAACTGGATTATCTAGTATTTTTCTATGCAATTTTATCCAACCTTCCATAGCTATTCCTCATTTTCATATTTCTGTACTACAACTGAAAAATCTTTCTTAAAGATAATTCTATTAATTTGTCTAATTCTTCTTTTGATAGATTGTCATATCTTATCCCATCTGCAGCATTTTCAAAAAAGTCATAAACATTACTAGACTCTATAATAAGAACACTGTACATTTTGCTTTCTCCTTTCGTACAAAATTAGGGATAAAACTGATGTCTTATCCCTGCTGTTTTTAATCAAATATTTGTTTAATTAGTTTTTCTACTTTTGTTTTTAGTTCTTCTGTATTTCGATTTTTTTCTTTTTCAAGTTCCTCATCAGACATCAATCCAACTTTTACTGCATAGCTTATTTCTTCTTTTGATAAGTTTGTTTTCTCTAACATATTTGACACTAAATTTGCTAATGCTGACATTAATTTTGGTTTTGTTCCTTTTATTTCGATTTTTGCTCCATCTTCTTCTGATTCAATTAATATTTTAAAATTATTATTCATTTCTTGTTCCTCCTAATTTGATTTTCCAAATCTCTCTATAAATTCTTCCTTTGTTTTTTTGTAATAACTTGTCCATACTTTTTCTGCTAATCTCTTTAATTGTCTATTTAATTTGTCTCCGTTTTTACCATGTACTCCATTCGTTCCACGATGACTTTCTCTAGTTAAAAATACTATTAAGCCATCATTTATGCTCTTTTGCCTGTAAGCATTTGAAAAGTAAACCTCATGCCTTTCACAGTATATTTCTGTTCTTACTGTGCTATATAATTTGCTTTTTGGCATTATGCAAAAATCTTTTTGGCTGTTTTCGGCTTTCTTTTTGATATTTCGGCTACTTTTTCGGCGATTTTCTTTTGATTTTGGTACTGGGTTAAAACTTTTACTTAAATCAGTTACTATCATTTTTTATCCCAGCTTTCTAATAAACTATTAATTTCTGCATCTGATTTTGTTTCTATATCTAACTGCTTGCATTCTTGTACTAATAATTCAATTAATTTGGCCATTTCAGCTGTGTTATAAACACTTGACCCATAATATGTAATTACATTAGTAAAGCCGCTCTAATTTGCTTTTCGTTATTTCTGTTATCCAACCAATCCCATTCTTACTCCAAGCTTGTCTAAATCTTTCTACCGCCTCATTCTTGACTGGTATCACTTCATAACTTCCAATGTTTCTTATTAGATCTCTGTATATATCCTCCTTTGGAATACGCAATTTATCTTGTAATTTTCCTAGCAGAACCCAACAATATGCATTACTATCTAGGCTTCTTTTAGGTTTATATTCTTTTAATTCAAATTCTTTGTCTTTTGCTTGTTCTAATAAATAAGTTATTATTTTGTTACTTGTTCCTACCACGTTTTTACCTTTCTACATGTTGATGCATAAATACATATTCTGAATTTTCTCCCATGTTATTTAATAAAAATTCACTTGCTTGTTGCTTACTCAAATGGCTATCTTTTGCTCTAAATTCGTAAACATATTTACAGTCTTGTTGTTTTTCTTTTATCCTTTCTTCTATCTCATCTTCATCATAATTGCCTTCAATAAGATATAAATCATAATTTTTAGCACTTATTCCTTCAACTGTTTTTGTGTCTGTCATATATATTACTTTATAATCGTCAAACAGTATCCTATAGCCACACTGTGGTACGTCATGATATAATTTGATTGGTACAATTTTAAACAGCTTATAATCGTATCTCGTGCCAATCTCAAGTATATCTATGTTCTTTCTTTCAACCCCACATTCTAAAAGAGGCTTTAGCAACCATTCACAACATGCAAATCTTAAAGTGGGTCTTTCCTGAGCTAATTTTTTTATTGTTTCTTTCTTAAAATGATCTGAATGTATGTGAGTGAGAAGTACTATTTTTAATTTCTTATAATACTTCTCTAATTTCTTAAAGGTAACTCCACAATCAATTAAAATTATGTCTCTTATTATTGTTGCATTTCCTGTACTGCAGCTTGATATAATTTTATATGTCATTCATTGATACCTCTTTTGTGGTTATTTCTGATTGTTCTTCTGTTTCTGCTTGTACTTCAATTGGTGCTTGTTGAGGAATTTCTTGTTGCATTTCTTCTGCTTCATACATTCCTGCTAAATCTTCAACAAATGTTTCTCTTAATGCTCTTACTTTTGCAACTTTTTCAACCATTGTAGCTCCTTTATTTCCCCAATTTGAATTTAATTGACCTTGTCCTGTTTTCTGTGCTACCTCATTAAAACTTACACTTGAATATGTAGGATGCGTCCAATCTTTTCTAAACACTCTAGCCCAACCACCTACAAGTTGTTCGTTTCCTAATTTAAATGTTCCTTGTCTTTCTTCTATTGTTCCATCATCTTTTTGAACTATGATTCCACATTCCATTCCATCATAATTAGGATTTAAAACAGCTCTTTTTAATATTGCATCTTTTCCAACGACTAATTGAGCTGGTGTTCCTGCCTTATATTTAATTAAATATGCTTCTCTCAAAAACGGATTTAATTTTCTAACTTTACAAAGTTCTGTAAATAGCTTAAATTCTTGATTCGTAATAGGGACATCACTTCCAACTATATATTCTTGTACTATTTTCTTACTTAATTTTATTTCTTGTCCTTCTACCTCAAATTTAACTACTAAATCTTGTGTCTTATCTTGATTTTCATTATTCATATTCGTAACCTCCATTTACTAGAAATTGTTTTAATTCTCTTAATTGGTTTCTTGTTCCCCTTACCGTAAATTTTAAAATTAAAATTTCTTCTGCTTTTTCTTCTATTACTGGTGCATTTAATATTGTTTGTTCACTATATTTGTCTGACTCTTTTGCAGTATCCAAAATAAATTTTTGAAGTTCTTTTTCTTGTTCTATTTTTTTCTTTTCTTCTTCAATAGCTTTAAATCTGTTTGTTACACTTGTTATTGCATTACTTACATTTAATATTTGTTTGTATTCAACTAGTATTTCTGCTTTATGTTCTTGTGTTTCAATTAACTTTAAATCATCTACTATTTTGTCTATAAATTGTTTTGCTTGCTCTTTTAAGCTTTTCATACTTGCTGATAATGTTACATTTATTCTTGCTTGTCCATATGTAATAAAATCAATATTATTTACTGTTTTATATTCTTCAAAGTAGTCTTTTATTTCTTGCTCTTTCTTGGCTTTCAATTCATTTTCCGTTAAATCTATTTTTGTTTTTAAATCATTATCTGCACTTTTATATTTATCTGATATGTATGTTTTATATATTTCTTCAAATTGCATATATGGTGCTAATATTTGTTCTTTTACAACTTTTCTTTGTTGTTCAACTTCTTTAAATTCTTTGTTTAGATCAGCTCTCACTTGTTTTATTGCTTTTACATTTTCATCTGTGCAAACTAAACTCTTTGCATTTTCTACCTTTTTATCAATTTCTGCTGATAATTCCTTTAAATGTTCCTCTATTTGAGGTAATTGTTTTACAACTATTAGTTCCTGCATCTTTCTTCCTCCCATTTATCATTTATTTCGCACTCTTCATTTATTAATGCGAATATGTCTCCATCATCATCCATTTTTATTGTTCCTTTCCACAATTTCTGCAAAATCTATCTTTCAAATCCACTGCTTGTCCACAGGCTGTGCAACATTTTTGGCTTACCTTTTTTAAAATAACATCTTGTCCTTTTAAGCTAATTTCCATCAAGTCTCCTTCTTCAATTCCTAGATTTCTTCTTAGCTCTTTTGGTATTACAACTCTACCAAGTTCATCAACATGTCTTGATATTCCTGTCGTTTTTTTCATTTTCCATTCCTTTCCTTGCTCTCTTTGAAAAAATGTGTTATAATATTCAAAGAGAGTATTTATATAAATATTTTTGAGGAGTTAACAAATTGATTGGTAGTCGCTTGTTAGCTCTATTATTTTATTTCTAATTACTTGATTATTATCATATTGATTACTTGTCATTAACTTATTTACTAGTTTGATTGTGTCTTCTTTTTCGTCTATTTCACTTCTTAAATCTGCATTTTCGTTTTTTAAGTTTCTTGCCATTCTTGCTAATTCAACACATCTTGCATTTAAACTATCAATTTCTTTTTGTTTTCTGTTAAACATTCTTCTCACTTCCTTTCTAAATATTTTTTAATATGTATACAATGCTAATTGCTAGCAATACATAAACTAAATTCATAATTACGTTGATTGTTACTATTTTTGATAAAACTTCTGCTATTGTAAACACTACAAATATAAATACTAATGCTATTATCCAAAATATCAATCCTTTAATAATGTTTTTCATTTGTTTTTCCTCCTTAAATTACTACTCTATTTTGAGTTAAGTTTATTTTTCTTTTTTCATAGTCGATATCTACCGTATGACATTTTCTTTTTGTTTTAATTGGATAGATTTCAATTATTTTTTCTTGCTGTTCTTTTTTTAATTTTTGCTCAAATTCTTCTATATCCTTTAAGTCAAATCTGTACTGTGTTCCTAATTTTATGAATTTTAAACCTTGCTTTGTAAAATTTATTATTGTTCTATTATCTTTTACTCTAAAACGTTGTTTTGTTTCTTCTAATGTTAACCATTGCATTTTCTCATCTCCTTTACTTTTTTATTTCCACCTGTTATAATTACCTCATACTTAAGAGAAAAATATTTTAATTTGCCGAAAGTGAGGTGAATATAATGTCTTCTTTTATTATTAGTTACGATTTAATCTCTGACAAAGATTATTCAAAATTGTATGAAGCAATTAGAAATTACGGTTATTTTGCTCATGTATTAGAATCTGTCTGGATTGTAAATTCTTCAGATTCTTCTACCACTATTCGAGATAACCTTTCATCTTATATGGATTCTGACGATAAACTTTTTGTAGCTCAGTTATCAGGAGAATCTGCTTGGAGAAATTTATCTGCAAAAGTTTCTGATTGGATAAAAAGTAACACTTAGACATTTGGGTCAGCTGTAGTACAAGCTGGCTCTCTTTTTTTATACTTAATCTCTATTTTCTCAATTTCTTTTGTTTCAAATAGTTCTAAAACCTTTTGTTCTGCTTTTAGCTTATTTAATACTTCTGTTGCTCCTTCTTCTTCATTTTCATAAACAATCTTTATTTTTTCATCCATCCTCTCATCTCCTCTCTTTGTATCGGTTCGTGGTTATTTTACTAAACGTTTTGTTGAATTAATTGTTAAAAAAATATCTGCAATACTACATTCATATAATTTTGCCATTTTTTCTTTCAAAGCGTCACTAGGATTTCTACTTCCATTTTCAAGCATTGATAAATATTCTTTTGTTATAAGCAATATCTTTGATGCCTGTTCTTGAGTTAACTTCTTATTTTCTCTTAAATCTTTTAATGTCTTTTTTTTCATTTCGCACCTCCTCAACAAATTGTTGAACTTATTATATTAAACAATTTGTTGATTGTCAATACTTTTTTAAAAATATTTTTACATTTTGTTTAAAATGCTTGACACTCTAAGGAAAAAAATTTACAATATGTTTACAAGTTAAACAATTTGTTGTATAATAAAAATGTATTATGTAAAGGAAATGATTATATGAATAGATTAAGATTTTTAAGAAATGAAAAAGGAGAAAGTTTGGAAAAGATTGCCAAATTTTTAAATGTTACTATACAAACAATATCTAACTATGAAACTGAAAAAAGAGATATGAATCCAGACACAATTTTAAAATTATCAGAATATTTTGGAGTTTCAACAGATTATCTTTTAGGCAAATCAGATGCAAGAAATAATACTTCTAATATAGATGAATCAGATAAAAAATTTTACATGTGCCCTGTTTATGGTCAAATCAGTGCTGGACAACCTAATTGGGCTGAAGAATGTATCGAAGGAAGATTGCCACTTGATCCAGATTTAATGGGAATAGTAAATCCAGAGGAACACTTTTTCTTACGTGTAAATGGTGAAAGTATGAATAAAGTTGTTAGAAATGGTGCTTTTGCATTAATTCATAAACAAGATATGGTCGACGATGGAGAAATTGCTGTAGTTTTAGTAAATGGATATGATGCTACGTTAAAGAAATTTACTAGACAAGGTGATATGATTATATTGGAACCTCAATCAAATGATGACAGTTTTAAAACACAAGTATATGATAAAAATACACCGATTAAGATTTTAGGAAAATACGTAGGTAAAATGGAAATTAATAAATAATACTAAAGATAAGTAGCAATACTTATCTTGTTTTATAAGGAGGTTTCAATATGGCAGGAACAAAAAGAGAAACAGGAAAAAATCGTTGGAGATTAGAATATATGTACGAAAATGAAAGATACAGTCAATACGTAAATGCCTCTTCTCCAAGCGAAGCTAACAGAAAACTAGCTTTATTTGTAGCAGAAGTTGAAAAAGGTAATTATTCAAGGCAAAATTCTATGACTTTTACGGAATTTTCTCAAATGTTCATAGATAAATACGCAAAAAATAACTTATCTGATACTACTGTTATAAATTATGTCTATCAATTAAATAAATATATCTTACCTGAACTTGGTAAATACAAATTGTCTAAACTAAAAAGGCTTCACGTTCAAGATTTTGCCAATAAATTGTTGAATGAATATAATTTGTCATCTAAGACAATAAAAAACTATATAAAACTAATTTCATCGATTTTAGAGAAAGCAATTCAATGGGATTATCTTCATGAAAATGTTGCTAAATATGTAACTATACCCAAAAACTACAATAAGCCAAAAAAAGAGCAAGAAATATACAACAATGAAGAAATAAAATTATTATTTGAAGCTTTACAAAATGAAGAAGAACCTTTTAAAACTATGGTATATGTTTCGTTCTATACTGGTGCAAGGCGTGGCGAAGTTTTAGGACTTAGATGGCAAGATATTGATTTTGATAATAATATTATGCATATTATTCAAAATAAAATTATAAAACAAAATGGAACTAAATTAAAAGAAACTAAAAACAAAAGAACTAGACAATTTGTAATACCACAAGTATTAGTTGATAAGTTAAAAGAAATTTACAATAATCAACCACAAAACGAGCTAGTATTTAATTACTGCCCCACTACCTACACAAAAATGTGGAGAAAATTTATAAAAAGCCACAATTTAAAACCCATTACTTTACATGATTTAAGACATACAAATGGAAGTATATTAGCTTCAAAAGGTGTAGATATTGTAACAATAGCTAATAGATTGGGACATTTACCAGCTACAGCTTCTGCATATTATTTACATGCAGTTTCAGAAGAAGATAAAAAAGCAAGTCAAAAATTAGATAACTTGTTTTAATTTTTTACTATCATTTACGCTAAAATTACGCCAAAGTATAAAATAAAGAGATACAGTAAAATGCTGTACCTCTTTATTTTCCATTGGAGCGGGTACCGAGAATCGAACTCGGGCCACCAGGTCGGAAGCATGGGATTCTACCACTAAACTACACCCGCATATACCCATTATAAATAAATAAAATTTAATTGTCAATACAAAGCCATAATTCATATAATAAATCAGGAGAAATATTATGAATTATATAAAAGAACAAATTGAATTAATAAAATCAAGAGACCCATCGATAAACAATTCACTAGAAGCTATGCTATGCCCCACTTTCAAGGCCTTGCTGTATTATAAAATCTCACATTATTTCTATATAAAAAAACATTTCCTAATAGCAAGATATATAAGTGAAAAAGCCAAAAGAAAAACTGGAATTGAAATTCATCCAGGTGCAACAATAGGAAAAGGATTATTTATTGACCACGGTACAGGCGTAGTTATAGGAGAAACTGCAATAATTGGAAACAATGCAACACTATTTCATGGTGTAACTCTAGGCGGGACTGGCAAAGAAAAAGGCAAAAGACATCCAACTATTGGTAACAATGTTTTTATTGGTTCTGGTGCTAAAATTCTTGGAAATATTATTATAGGAGATAATGTAAAAATCGGTGCAAATGCTGTTATCCTAAAAAATGTTCCTTCAAATGTAACAATAGTAGGAGTTCCTGGCAAAATTGTTAAAGTTTTACCATAGAATCCTACTTCTTTTTTATAATCTTACTTTTTAACCCAAACTGAAACACTTCCACCATCACAATAGAAAATTCCATTTCCATCTTTATCTACATATACAGTCTCTTTTACATGTCCTGTATAATCATAAAATACTGAATCAGCAAGTCTAGGTCCAACATTTATTGGCTTTCCTCCTCCAGGTCCATCACTCATAATTGCAACAAGCCCTGAATTTTCATGTTCATCATCACCTGTTCTTACAAATGCTATAATATCATGATGATCAAAATAATCTTTTTGCTCCCCATAAGCATAATTTTTTCTTAGTCTCATCATATTTTCTAACATATCTTTTTTGCCTTCAATATTTTGTGATGGAATTCCATAATAATCTCCATAAAATATACATGGCAAACCATCTTTTCTTAATAAGATAAGTGCATATGCTAATGGCTTAAACCAGTCTGGAATCCAAGAAAATAATGCTTGACCAGGCTCTGTATCATGATTATCTACAAATGTTACTGCTAAACTTGGCATTTCTTTTACTAATGTATTTTCAAATATTCTTCCCATATCATAATTTCCATGAGAATTTGCAGCTTCATATAAATTATAATGTAATGGAACATCAAATAATGGAATCGTTGAATTGGTTTTATCTATATACCATTTTAATGTGTCTAAATTTCTATTCCAATATTCTCCAACACATTTCAAATCTGGTCTTGCTTCTTTCATTTTTCTGATGAACTCTGCAATAAAATCAGATTTGATATGTTTTACTGCATCTAATCTAAATGAATCAACTCCTGTAAGCTCTAAATACCATTTTCCCCATTTTTCTAATTCTTCTACAACAATTGGATTGTTAAAATCTATATCTGCTCCCATTAAATAATCATAATTTCCATTTTCTTGGTCTACATTTTGGTCCCAATGTTTTCCGCTAAACCTAAAGATTCCATTCTTTCTTCCACTTTCGTCCCAATCTGTTCCATTAAAATGCTTATAGTTCCACTTAAAATCAGAATATTTATTATTTCTAGCAGTAAAATTATACTTAGTCCATGCTGTAATTTTTTTAGGCAATGTTGTATCTTTTGTTCTATCTGTGCACTCTTCCTCACTTGCATATACTGTTTCTGCTTCATCTGCTCCTATTTTGTGGTTTAACACAATATCTGCATATACTTTAATATTATTTTCATGTAAATCTTTTATTGCTTGTATATATTCATCTTTTGTACCATATTTTGTTTCTATACTACCCTTTTGGTCAAATTCTCCCAAATCATATAAATCATAGGCTGAATAACCTGCATCAAATTTTCCTCCAGCACCTTTGTATGCCGGTGGTAACCATACATCTGTTATACCTATTTCTTTTAATTTTCCAGCTTCTCTTGATACCTGTTGCCATAACTTATCTTCTGGTTTCAAATACCATTCAAAGTATTGCATTAGTATTCTATTTTCCTTCATTTGTATCTTTCCTTTCGAATGTATATTATCATAGTTTTCACTATTTTTCAAGTATAACATATAATGATAATAAAGAGGTGCAAACAGGATGGCAGACATAAAATTAAGTAATATTACTAATGTAATTTCACTTGCTAATATGCTATCTTTATAAGATAAATTTCATTCAAATTAATTTTGTACTCTTTGTGTTACCATTGGTGTTTTTTCAGTAATTCTATCAAAAGAATATCCTTTTTTCTTGCCATATTCTATAATATCTTTTAATGCATTTAATGTCTTTTTATTGGCTGAAAAATCGTGCATTAATACTACATTTCTTCTGCCTTTTTTCAATCCTTTTGTTACATTATTGTATACCTGTTCTTTTGTCTTGGCACCACCAGAATCACCTGATCCAACATTCCAATCATAATATTTAAATCCTTGATTAAGAACCTCTTTCGTCAATCTCGTCATTACACCTGGATTAAATCTACTTACTGTGTTTGAACTCCCACCCGGAAACCTTGTTATTGTTGTTGTTATACCTGTAAGATTTTTTATTTTGCTTTGCAATTTTTTCACATTATCCATATATCCATCTACTGATTTATATATTTCTTTATAATTGTGTGAATATCCATGTATTCCAATAGAATGTCCTTCATTTACAATTCTTTTTATAAGATACTCTTCATTTGAATCAAAATTAATTACAAAAAATGTTGCTTTTACATCTTCTTCTTTTAATATATCTAAAATATGTGGTGTAATGCTTCTACTTGGTCCATCATCAAATGTTAGATATATTACACTTTTTCCATCATTAGTACTTGTTGAAGGTTCAACTATTTGCTGTTCTTCTTTTTTAGGTTCTGTTATTATTATACGTTCTTTGGTTGTTTCATTTCCAGATGAATCTTTTACTGTATATATAATTTTTTTAGTTATATCATTTACCGTTTCTCCTGATATTTCAACATTTTGCGTAATATCTCCATCATAATTATCTGTTGCAGTATATCCATCTTCTTGATATTTCGTATCATATGGAATTGTAACACTTTCACTACCTTTTAATGTTATTTCTGGTTTTTGAGTGTCTTTTACTATTACCTTTCTTATGACTTCTCTATCTTGAAATTCATATTTTATCTCATATTCTCCCAATTTACTAGTATCTACTTTTCCTGTTCTTTTTATTTTAGATGTCATATCTTTGTTAAAAAATCTTGCTTCTGCTCCAGAATCATTATATTCACTGTTTACTTCTACTTGTACCTCACTGTCTCCTATTAATTCTAATTTTAAATTTTTATCCGCTAGTTTTATTCCTTCTCCTACTAGTCCTAATATCAATATTACTATTATTAATATAAATGTTTTCTTCATTTTTTTCCTCTTTTATTTTATTATTCGACTATATTCTACATCTTTTCCATAATTTTGTCACCTAGTTTAGTAATTATCCTAATAAAATTTTATATTTGACGAACACACAAAAAAAACTCACTACATTTATTATTTTAAATAAACATAGTGAGATATTTATATATCTATGCACTCTTTAATTCAAGCCTTAGCTTATCAGCAATCATTGCTATAAATTCGCTGTTGGTAGGTTTTCCTTTAGCTGCTGAAATTGTATAACCAAATATATTTTCAACTACATCTTGTTGTCCTCTTCCCCAAGCAACTTCAATTGCATGACGAATTGCTCTTTCTACACGGCTTGGTGTTGTATCAAATTTATCAGCAATTTTAGGATATAAACTTTTAGTAATTTGGTTAATTACATCAATATCATTAACAACCATTATAATAGCTTCGCGAAGATATTGATATCCTTTTATATGTGCTGGTACTCCAACTTCATGAATAATATTTGTAACTAAAGCTTCCAAATTTCCTTCATTCTTCTCTTGTCCGCTTGATATCTCTATATATTGTTGTCTTGCCATTGAATTTTCTCTTGAAATAAAATTATTGCTTGGAATTGGTTTATAATTTTTAAACTCTCTAATTCTTGAAATCAATAAGTCTATATCAAATGGTTTTACAACATAATATTCTGCTCCTAATTCAACTGCTCTTCTTGTAATTTTGTCTTGTCCTACTGCTGATAACATTATGCAGATCGGCTTTTTACTCAATTTTATCATATTTAATTTTTCTAAAACTCCTATTCCATCTAGATGTGGCATTATTACATCAAGTAGTACTACGTCTGGCATTAAATTAGGTATCATATCTAAGGCTTCATTACCATCATTTGCCCTTCCTACTACAACCATATCATCTTGGTTCTTTAGATATGTAGCTAATGTCATGCTAAATTCTTGATTGTCATCTGCAATTAAAACTGTGATTTTTTCTCTCATGCTTTTTTCCTCCTAATTTTTTCTACTGTAAATTTTTTACAATTTTGATTATAATACATCAGAAAGGAATTTGCAATAGTTTTTTTGGAAACTTTTTCCATGTTAGTTACTTTTTTCTACAAATTTCGATATATATTTCATTTTCATAATCTTATAATTCTTTATATTGAGTGCTTTTGCTTCGATATCTCTTAAAAAAGTATTTTTTATATTCTCCTCCATTTCAAGATTTGCCATTATATTTTCACCATACTCTAACTTTACGATATTTATTTCTTTATTTTTACAATAATATTTGAAAATCTCTAAATTAGAATACTCTAATTCTACTTTTATTTCTATCCCTTTTACTTTTTGAACTTTTACACTTTTAGCTATTGCCATTTGAGTAGCATCAGAATATGCCCTCACTAAACCTCCTGTTCCAAGTAAAATTCCACCAAAATATCTAGTCGCAACAACTACTAAATTGCATAAATTATTTTTTTGCAAGATATTTAACATTGGACTACCTGCAGTTCCAGAAGGTTCTCCATCATCGCTAGCTTTTTCAACAACTTTTCCATTTTCTATAACTCTATAAGCTATACAATTATGTTTGGCATCATAGTATTTTTTCTTTGTGCTCTTTATCTTTTCTTCTGCTTCTTCAACATTTTCTACATGATAAATATTTGCAATAAATCTTGATTTTTTCTCAACAATCTCTGCTATTTCATCATTTAATATAGTTGTAAATTCTTCCATAATTCTCCTTTTAATCTCCTGAGATACTTGCTCCTGCAGTATATCCAGTAGAATATGCTATTTGTAAATTAAATCCCCCTGTATATGCATCTACATCTATTATTTCTCCTGCAAAATATAATCCTTTTATTATTTTAGATTCCATCGTTTTAGGATTAATTTCTTTTGTATTAATTCCACCACATGTAATTATTGCTTCTTCTACTGGTCTAAATTGTTTTATTGTAATAGTGAAATTTTTTAATAATTGGATTAATGTTTTTCTCTCTTCTTTTGTCACTTCATTTACTCTCTTATTCTCATCTATTCCAGACAATTCTATAATTAGAGGAATCATTTTTTGTGGTAATAATTTATCTAGGCTATGCTTAAATTGTTTGTTCTTAAATTCCTTAAAATCTCTTAAAATTCTATCATCTAATTGTTCTTCTGTAAGTGCTGGTTTTAAATCTATAATAATTTTGATATATTTATTTTTCATTAAATATTCAATATCTTTGTATTTTGCTAAATGAGCTGAACTACTTAGTATAATTGGTCCTGATATTCCAAAATGTGTAAACACCATTTCTCCAAAGTCATTATAAATTTCCTTTTTTCTATCTGTATCTACGATTTTTATTCCGATATTTCTAAGACTTAGTCCTTGCAACATTTTACATTCATCTTTTTCATATACTTCTAATGGCACTAATGATGGTTTTATTGGAACTATTGTATGTCCTAAATCTTTAGCCATCATGTATCCATCTCCTGTTGAACCTGTTAATGGATAACTTTTTCCACCTGTTGCCAATATTATTTTTTCTGTTTGAATTATCTCTTTGTTAGTTCTTACTCCTAATATTTCATTGTTTTTTATTAATATTTTTTCAACTCTTGTATTTAATAGACATTTTATATTTAATTCGCTAATTCTTCTTTTAAAGCATTCTAATACATCAATTGACCTATCTGTAACAGGAAATATTCTGTTTCCTCTTTCTTCTTTTACTTCAAGTCCTTCACTTTTTAAGAACTCTATAATATCTTTGTTCGTATAATTTTGAAAAGCACTGTACAAAAATTTTCCGTTTCCTGGTGTATTTTTTATAAATTCACTCATATATAATGAACTTGTAATATTACATCTACCTTTTCCTGTTATTAATAATTTTTTTCCAAATGATGGCATTTTTTCTATTATTGTTACATCATTTCCATTCTCTGCTGAAGTTATTGCAGCCATCATTCCAGCAGGACCGCCCCCTATTACTATTACTTTTGGCATAATGCCACCTCTCTTTCCTATTACTATATATTAACAGATTTTTGTTCATTTTGCAACGAAAATCTTTAATATGCATAATAAAAAAACGAGACTTTTAAAAATCTCGTTTTTTGGTTGGGCTGGCTAGATTCGAACTAGCGCATGTTAGAGTCAAAGTCTAATGCCTTACCGCTTGGCTACAGCCCAATATTAAATTGTTATGGGGTGGAAGATGGGACTCGAACCCACGGTCTCCAGTGCCACAAACTGGCGCGTTAACCAACTACGCTACATCCACCATCTTGTAGCTCATTTGTGAGCACATTAAATATTTTAATATGATTTCTTGAATTTGTCAAGTTTTTTTAAGGAATTTGTCGTAAATTTTTAAATATTTTTTAAAAGTGAGCTAGCTCAACTAACTCACTCTTGAAAATTTATTCATTTTCCCCTCTACCCTCTGGTAAAGCATTTGGTAACTCAATTCTAATTCTAATTTTAAATACATAAGATACTGCTTTGGCAAGTTTACTATTTTTAAATCTTTGCCATAATGATGGTTTCTTTTGTACAGTAACTGATTCTTGATATTCCTGAATTTGTTGCTCTTCTGAACTTTCTTCAGTTGCATCTACAGCTGCCACAATTTGAGATTTAACTTTCTCTTTTTCAAGTTCTACTTCTTCTTTAATTTCTTGAACATTTTCTTTTGCCTTTTTTTCTACCTTCTTAGCTTTCTTAACCTCTGGCTCAACTGTCTTAACTTCCTCTACAATTTTTTCTGCCACTGGTTCTTCAACTTCTTCAGTTGCTTCTTCAAATACAACATCAGCAGGCTTTGGTATTCCCTTTAAAGCTTCTGCAATTTCTATTCCTATATAGCTCAATGCTTTTGATCTATCTTCTGTTCTTTCCATATCTATTTCAATATGCAAATTTGTTTCTAGGTTATTTACTCTTGCATTCAATAATTTTAAGGCATCTTGATAATTTTGGCTTTTTCTAGATCTATCTTTTCCAACTAAATTCAATGTTTCTATTACATCTTCAGAAAAGTCTCCTTGTGCATTTTGAACCTTTTCTTTCCAACCTTTTTCTCTTGATTCAACTGCTTCAATAAGTTCTTTTAATTTTCCTGCCAAAGTAATGTTTTCTTCTCTTTGTCTTATTAATTCTTCAACTTTTTTAGTATTTTCTTCAAATTGAGTTGTTGCATATTCAACTAATCCGTATGAAGCTTTATATACACTTACTGGGAAGTTCTTTTTCTTTGGATATTCTATTAAATAAGCCTTTATAGATTCAATTAAATCTTTAAAATATGTGTCATCTTCTAATTGAACTATTTGCTTTTTACTATTCGGATTTATTAATTTTTGAATTTTATCTATATTTGATAATATTTTTTCTTCAGTGATAACCATTCTTACATTCACTATGCCTGATTTTCTTCTAGACATGTAAATTCCTCCTTTTCCTATGTAGTCATAATTAAATTCTATTTTATTATACATCAAGTTATTTAAAACAACAAGTATTTTAGCGGCATTTTTTCATTACATTTATGTTACAAAAATATTACAAGTATATTACAATATAGTAATATACTTGTATTTATTATTTACCTAATACTTTTTTTAATTCCTCATGTCTCTTAATTTTTAATGTTGTTGTTTTTATTAGAGGTTCTTCTGTTACAATCATTTCTCTAACATATTTATATTTTGGCATTAATTTATTTACTTCTTTTACTTTTTTCCATAAAAATTCTTTTATTTTTTCTTCGTCTTCTATATGATATAAATCCTTTATCATTTCTTTATCATATACGATTTCTACACAAACTTTAACATCTCCGTCATCTTCTTTTTTCTCGTATACGAATGTTTCTTTTATACCTTCTACTTTATTTAACAATGTTTCTATTTCTTCTGGAAATACATTTTTACCATTATTTAATACGATAACACTCTTTTTTCTTCCTGCTATATAGATAAATCCATCTTTGTCTATTCTAGCCAAATCCCCTGTATGGAACCATCCATCTGGTTCTAATGCTGATTTTGTTGCTTCTTCATTTTCATAATATCCAAGCATTATTGATGGTCCTTTTGCCATTAGTTCTCCTATTCCTTCTTCATCTGGATCATCTATTTTTACTTCTACACTTGGAAATTTCTTTCCAATAGAACCTAATCTTCTGCATTTTGGAGTTTCTGCTGCAATTACTGGTGCTGTTTCTGTTAATCCATATCCTTGTTCTACATCAAATCCTAAATCATTAAATCCTTTTTCTGTTTCAGGGTCTAATGCAGCTCCTCCTGTTACAACTAATTTTAGTTTTGGTCCTAAACTTTCATGTACTTCTTTAAATAATTGTTTTCTTAAATCGATTTTTACTTTTAATAGCACATTTGATATTTTCTTTCCTTTTTCCAATGTTGCCATTTTTCCTTTTTTCTCAATTGTTTTCATTACTTTTCTGTAAATAATATCAAATACTGCTGGGACTGATATCATTGCTGTAATGTCAAATTCTTTGATGTTATCTGCCATATGTTTTACACCTTCACAGAATGCAATAGAACCACCAATTGATACTGGATATAAAAATCCTACTGTACATTCAAATACATGGTGTAATGGTAAAAATGATAAAAATCTATCTTCTTCTGTTAAGTCAAATCTTTGAATAATATCCATTACATTTGTTACTAAGTTTTTGTGTGATAACATTACTGCTTTTGACATTGCTGTTGTTCCTGATGTAAATAACATTATTCCCATTTTATCTGCATCTATTTTGGCATCTAAATATTGTTTATTTCCTTCTTCTAATAACTTTTTACCTTTTTCTTGCAATGCTTTTTGTGAATAAATTCCATTAGTATTTTCTTGCAAGTCCATTGAGATAAAATATTTCAAATTAGTATTTTTCTTTTCTCTTAAAGTATTCATTATTGTATCATATTTACTTGAGTAAAATATTGCTTCTACTTGTGAACGAAGTATTAAACTTTCAAGTTCATTATCTGGAAGTGCTTTGTCTAATGGAACCACAACTCCTACTCCTGCTGCAATTGCTAAATATGAAAGTTCCCATTCATATCTATTTTCTGATATAACAGCTATTCTTTTATCTTTTAATCCCATGTTTATTAATACTGTTCCTAATGCATTTATTTCGTCTCTGAATTCTTTGTGTGAAATTGTTTTCATACTTCCATTATCTTTGAAAATATATGCTGGTCTATTTCCATAAACTTCACCTGTCTGTTTTAACATATCTTTTAAATCTGCAAATTTCATTTTTCTTGATTTTGATTCCATTTAAAATTCATTCCTTTCTTTATTTTACTCTTAGTCCATTTACTATTGTATTTTCATATTCACTATATAATTTCATTATGTCCATATTTTCGCCTTTTCTTTTTTTATACACAAGTGTTGAACATATTAATCCATATATTTCTGCTGCCATTGCTCTTGTATTACCTTTTTTGATCTCACCTTTTTCAATTCCCTCTTGAACTATTTTTTCGATTTGTCCTATATATTCATATACAAGATTTTGACATTTTTTGTTTCTTTGTTCTGTTCCCCAGAATTGACTCAATATTATTGTTATTATATTTTCATATTTGGCTACTATTTTGATTTGAATTAATACAATTGCTTTTATTTTATCTATATAATTATTATGTTTTGCTGTTTTTATATCTACACTATTTTGTAATAGCTTTATTCCTTCTTCTATTAAGAAATTAAATATTTCTTCTTTGCTTGAAAAATGATAATATAGCGTTCCTTTTGCAACTCCTACTGTTGCTGTAATTTCTTCTATGCTTGTTGCTTCATATCCCTTTTCTGCAAATAGTTTCATTGATGTTTCAAATATTTTTCTTTTGGTTTTATTCATATATCTTCACCTATCACTCTTATTTTACATGTGTATTATATAATTTTCTTAAGATTTTTGCAAGCTTTTTTTGCTTTTTGAATACTCATTCAGTTTTTGCATTTTGTATTATGTAATCTTGCAAGTTTACACATTTTTCTCTTTATTTTTATCCACACCATGTGGATAATGTGGATAACTCTGTGAATAACTTAAAACAGTCATATTTTTTTCACACGTTATTCACAATTGCCTGTTGATAATTTCTATTTTACATTTATTTGCATTTTGTTTTTAGTTTTATGTAACTTGTTTTTTGGATAAAAAACAAGCAAGCATTTTAAGCTTGCCTGTTAATTTTTACATTACAAATTTCAAATATATCACTAAAACAATTTCTAGAATCAATATTGCTGGCAATCCAATTGTGAATTTTAATTTTTTGGTTTTGTGGCGAAATGTGTACATACCAGCAATAGTGCCTATTCCTCCCCCTAATGCAGTAACTATAAACAATGTTTGCTCAGGAATTCTCCACTTTCCTTTTTGAGCTTTTCGCTTATCAGACCACATCATATAAAATCCAATCAAATTAATTATAAGCAAATATATTATAATATTTTTTACTGTAAAAATCTCTGTTAAATTTCCTGTTGGCATTTCTTCCTCCTTGCTAATTTGGGGTCGGTCCTTTTTTTCGCATGCGAAGAAAAGGACCGACCCTATTTTTTATCCAAATAAACTTAATTGATTACTTTGGCTCATTCCTTCCAAACAACCAAACTGTCTTAAAAGTTCAGCAACTGAATCTCCGATTTTTGCACGGATTTTCATATCATCTATTGACATGAATTTTTCATCTTGTCTAGCTTTCATTATGCTCTCTGCTGCTACATTTCCAAGTCCAGCTATACTGTTTAGTGGTGGTCTTAAATACTCGCCTTCTACTTGGAATTTTGTCGCATGTGATTTATATAAATCAATTGGTAAAAATTTAAATCCTCTTTGATACATTTCATGTACTATTTCCAAATCATCAAACATGTCTTTATCTTTTGGTGTTGCATTGTTTCCCATCATTTCTATTTCTTTCATCTTGTTCTTTACTCTTTCATCACCATTTATCATAACATCTGCATCAAATGCTTTGGCTCTTATTGAATAATATGCAGCATAATATGCTAACGGAATATGTACCTTAAACCATGCAATTCTAAATGCGTTTGTTACATAAGCTGCAGCATGTGCCTTAGGAAACATGTACTTAATTTTTTCACAAGATTTTATATACCAATCTGGTACATCATGTTCTTTCATTAATGGAATATATTCATCTTTCCATTTTGGTTCTTTTCCTTTTGCAACCTTTCCTTTACGTACCGCTTCCATTATTTTAAATGACTTATCTGGTGGTAAACCTTTTTGGATTAAGTATATCATTATATCATCCCTACAACAGATTGCCTGTTGCAATGTTACAATTCCTTGCTCAATTAAGGTTTGGGCATTTCCCAGCCATACGTCTGTACCATGTGATAATCCTGATAAACGTATTAATTCATCAAATGTTGTTGGATGTGTATCCAAAAGCATGCCTCTTGCGAATTTTGTACCATATTCTGGTATTCCATAAGTTCCTACTTCTGAATTTATTTGCTCTGGTGTTACTCCTAATGCTTCTGTTGAATTAAATATTGACATTGTTGGCTTATCATCTAGTGGAATGTCTGTTGGAGCCATTCCCGTTAAATCTTGCAACATACGAATTACAGTCGGATCATCGTGTCCTAGTATATCTAGTTTTAACAAGTTTCCATCTATTGAGTGGTAATCAAAGTGTGTTGTTATAATATCTGAATTTGGGTCATCTGCTGGATGTTGTACTGGTGTAAATTCATATATTTCTCTTCCTTTTGGAACTACTATAATTCCACCTGGATGCTGTCCTGTTGTTCTTTTTATTCCTGTACATCCTACTGCTAATCTTGCAATTTCTGCTTTATTTACAGGTATATTTCGCTCTTCATAATATTTTTTTACATATCCAAATGCTGTTTTATCAGCAACTGTACCTACCGTTCCTGCTTTAAAACAAGTTCCTTTTCCAAATATTACTTCTGTATATTTGTGAGCTTTTGCTTGATATTCTCCAGAGAAGTTTAAGTCTATATCTGGCTCTTTGTCTCCATTGAATCCTAAGAATGTTTCGAATGGTATATCCATTCCGTCTTTTGCAAGCTTATGCCCACATTTTGGACAATCTTTATCTGGTAAGTCAAATCCATTTCCTACTCCATAATCTTCGAATTCTGAATATTTACAGTTTGGACATCTATAATGTGGTTTTAAAGAATTTACTTCTGTTATACCAGTCATAAACGCTACTAATGATGAACCTACTGAACCTCTAGATCCTACAATATATCCATCTTCATTTGATTTCCATACTAGTTTTTGGGCAATAATATACATTACTGAATATCCATTACTGATGATAGAGTTTAGCTCTTTATCAAGTCTTGTTTGAACTATTTCTGGTAATGGATCTCCATATAATTCATGTGCTTTTTTATAAGCAATATCTTTAATATCTTTCTCACATCCAGGAATATGTGGTGGACATTTTTCTGGTGAAATTGGGTCTATTCTATCACACATGTCTGATATCTTATTTGTATTTGTTACTACAACTTCATATGCTTTTTCTTCTCCAAGATATTCGAATTCTTTAAGCATTTCTTCTGTTGTTCTCAAATATAATGGTGCTTGATTATCTGCATCTTTGTAGCCTTGACCTGCTTCTAATATACGTCTATAAATTTCATCTTGTGGGTCCATAAAGTGGACATCACATGTTGCTACAACTAATTTTCCAAGTTTTTCTCCAAGTGCTACTATCTTTCTATTAATATCTTTTAGATATTCTCTATCTGGAACTTTTCCATCTCTAACTAAGAATTCATTATTTCCAATTGGTTGAATTTCAAGATAATCATAATCTTTGGCAATATTTTCTATTTCTTCATCAGATTTTCCAAGTTCGATTGCTTGATATAATTCACCTGCTTCACAGGCACTTCCAAGTATCAATCCTTCTGAATATTTTTTATACAAACTCTTCAATATACGAGGCTTTTTGTAGAAATAGTGCAAGTGTGATAATGATACTAATTTATACAAGTTTTTTAGTCCTACATAATTTTGTGCTAAAATTATAGCATGATATGTATTCAACTTTTTGTATTCTTCTTTTTGAGCTTCTGTATCTCTTCCAACAGTATCTATTTCATTAACTGTTGTTACACCTTTATCTTTTAACATTTTCATCATTACTTTAAATACTTTAACAGTTGTATCAACATCATCTAATGCTCTATGAGCTACTTCTACCACAATTCCTAATTCATCAGCAATTTTTCCTAATTTATATTTCTTGAAATTTGGAAATAAATCTTTTGCTAATGAAAGTGTATCTATATATGTATAATCAAAATCATATCCAAGTACTTTGGCATTATGTTTTAAAAAGCCAACATCAAATCCTGCATTATGTGCAACAATTACAGAATCTCCTAAAAATTCTAGAACTTTTGGAAATACTTTATCAATTGTTTCTGCATCTTTTACCATGTCATCTGTTATATTAGTAACTTCTACAACTCTTTGTGGAATTGGCTTTTCTGGATTTACAAAGC
>ERZ825324.1757-NODE-1757-length-24926-cov-3.353383_pt1 | contig 24926 bp, 18 predicted proteins | sample MGYA00519859_ERZ825324 | MGnify/ENA primary metagenome ERZ825324 (study PRJEB31778, sample SAMEA3449198) | human gut metagenome | biome: human gut; feature: human-associated habitat; material: faeces | place: United Kingdom | collected 2010/2012 ... | reverse complement strand
TATAAAATAACAGGCTTTTCGGGAAAACATGGCATTTTTAAATGAAAGAGCCGTGGCAAAAAATAAGTTTTTTGAACAAAAATGGGTTGCAGAAGATAAATTTTATATATCTTTGCATCATCAAACAACAATCCGAAAGATGAACCACCGTTTTTACGCATACTTTTTTTATTACTTTTATTCTGGCCGAATAGAAGGGATTCAGCATGCGTGAAGAGATCAGGACATCGACTACACGACGATTGATAAAGACTACGATAACAGAATCCCGACAGCCAAAAGCTTTCGGGATTTTTTTGATAGAACAGATAAACGACAATGGATATCCAACGCAAAAAAAGAGTGACGATACAGGGCGTGGCTGGATGCTATCACGACGCGGCCGCCCGGGGGTATTTCGGCAACGAACAGATCGACACGCTACCGTGCGACTCGTTCGTGGAAATGTTCGACGCCCTCGCGGCCGATGCCTCACTCATAGGCATCCTGGCCATCGAGAACACCATTGCCGGAGCACTCCTGCAGAACCACGAACTGCTCCGTAAAAGCGATATGTGCATAGTGGGCGAATACAAGATGAGGATTTCACACGTGCTCGCCGCTCTTCCCGGACAGACCATCGACGAACTTACCGAAGTCAACTCCCATCCGATGGCCCTGATGCAGTGCGAGCAATATCTGCGCCGTCACCCGAATCTGAAGATGATAGAAAAATTCGACACTGCAGGAAGCGCCCGGGAGATAGCCGAGAACAACCTTACGGGCCATGCGGCCGTTTGCGGCGAATACGCCGCCGGTCTCTACGGCCTCAACGTGCTCGAACGCTCCATTGAGACCAACAAACGCAACTTCACCCGTTTTCTCATCATCGCCGATCCGCTTTTAGGCCAGGAACTGCTTCGGGGAAAAGGCGAGCCCGACAAAGCATCCATAGCCTTCACGCTCCCCCACACCCACGGCGCGCTGTCGAAGGTGCTGACCATCTTCTCTTTCTACGACATGAACCTGTCGAAGATACAGTCGATGCCGATCATAGGCCGCGAATGGGAATACCGCTTCTACGTCGACCTGACTTTCGACAGTCAGCTCCGTTTCCGACAGGCTATCGAGGCCGTGCGTCCGCTCATCAATGATCTGAAGATACTCGGAGAATACAACGAATGCAAAAACCAACTCTGACCGTCATGACAAAAGAGATAAAGCCCGCCACAAGAGTGAGCGAGGTCAAAGAGTACTATTTTTCCAAGAAACTGCGCGAAGTAGCCCGTCTCAATGCCGAGGGGCGCGACATTATTTCACTCGGCATCGGAGGCCCCGACCGGATGCCGGCCGACGAAGTGATCGACACCCTCTGCGACGAGGCCCGCAAGGAGGGGAACCACAGCTATCAGTCCTATACCGGGCTGCCGGAACTGCGCAAGGCCTATGCCGGCTTCTACCGCCGGTGGTATGGCGTCGACCTGAACCCCGACAATGAGATACTCCCGCTCATCGGCAGCAAGGAGGGAATACTGCACATATCGCTCGCACTGCTCAACCCCGGCGACGGCGTGCTCGTGCCGAATCCCGGCTACCCCACCTACACCTCAGTCAGCCGTCTGGCCCAGGCCGATGTATTCCACTATGACCTCACAGAAAAGAACGGCTGGTATCCCGACTTCGGCCAGCTCGAAAAAATGCCGCTCGACCGCATAAAGCTTATGTGGGTCAACTATCCCCATATGCCTACCGGCACCCCGGCCACGATGGAACTGTTCGAGCGGCTTGTCGACTTCGGCCGTCGCCACGGCATAGTCATAGCCCACGACAACCCCTACAGCTTCATCCTCAACGAAAAGCCCATGAGCCTTCTGCAGGTTGAGGGAGCCAAGGATGTGGCCATTGAGCTCAACTCCATGAGCAAGAGCCACAACATGGCCGGATGGCGTATGGGCATGCTTGCATCCAACCCGACCATGATCGAATGGATACTGAAAGTGAAGTCGAATATCGACAGCGGACAGTTCCGCCCGATGATGCTCGCCGCCACCAAAGGACTCGCGGCCGACGCCGACTGGTACAGGAGCGTCAACGCCACCTACGCACGGCGCCGCGAAATCGCCGAAGAGATCATGACCGCGCTCGGATGCACGTTCGACCCCTCCCAGCGAGGCCTCTTCCTCTGGGGCCGGATAGCCGACAGCGAGAGCGGAAGCGAGGCCGTGGCCGACCGCGCCCTCTACGAGGCGCGCGTGTTTGTCACCCCCGGATTCATATTCGGCAGCAACGGCGACCGCTACATACGCATATCGCTCTGCGCCACCGAAGAGAAAATGTGCGAGGCCCTCGACAGAATAAGAAAATCACAAATAAACAACAAATAATTCAACAACATCAACGTCAGTAACAAAACAATGGAAGATCTGCAACCCATCACCTTCGAGGGCATTGATCCTGAGCGTCCCCTCGTCATAGCCGGCCCATGCAGCGCCGAAACCGAAGAACAGGTGCTGTGCACAGCCAGCGAACTCGCCGCCAACGGCATCAGAATATTCCGCGCCGGAATATGGAAACCCCGCACAAAACCGGGCGGATTCGAAGGCGTAGGAGCCCCGGGCCTCGAATGGCTGAAAAAAGTCAAGGAGACTACCGGCATGTACACCGCCACCGAGGTCGCCACCCGCCAGCACGTCAACGACGCACTCGCCGCCGGAGTCGACATACTCTGGATCGGCGCCCGCACATCGGCCAATCCTTTCGCGATGCAGGAGATCGCCGACACCATTAAAGAGTCGGGCCGCACCGACATCACCGTACTCGTGAAGAACCCCGTCAATCCCGACATCGAGCTGTGGATCGGCGCAATGCAGCGCATCTACAATGCAGGCATACGCCGGCTGGGAGCTATCCACCGCGGATTCAGCACATACGGCAAGCATCTCTACCGCAACATGCCGCAGTGGCACATTCCTACCGAACTGCGCCTGCGCTTCCCGTCGCTGCCTATCATCGTCGATCCCTCCCATATCGGAGGCAAACGCGAACTGATCGCCCCGCTGTCGCAGCAGGCCCTCGACATGGGCTTCAACGGCCTTATCATCGAGAGCCATTGCGATCCCGACAAGGCCTGGAGCGACGCCTCGCAGCAGGTGACGCCGGAGATCCTCAACTTCATACTCAACACACTCGTGGTGCGCGACTCGCGCCAGTCGACCGAAAATCTCACCCTTCTGCGCCAGCAGATCGACCAGATCGACAACGACCTGCTCGAAACCCTGTCGAAACGAATGAGAGTCTCGCGCGAAATCGGACAGTACAAGAAGGAGCACCGCATGCCCGTAGTACAGGCCGGACGCTACAACGACGTCATCCGCACACGCGTGAAACTCGGCCAGGAAATGGGCATGGACGAAAACTTCATGCGCACCATCCTTCTCGCCATCCACGACGAGTCGGTGCGACAGCAGATAGAGGTGTTGAACGACCGCGCACGCTGACCCGCCATGAGAATACTCATAATGGGAGCAGGCAAGATGGGATCGTTTTTCAGCGACCTGCTCTCGTTCACCCACGAAGTTGCGGTCTACGATCCCGACCCGAAGCGCCTGCGCTTCACCTACAACGCCCAGCGTTTCCAGAATCTCGACGAGATCGACAGCTTCCACCCCGAAATGGTGATCAACGCGGCAACGGTGAAATACACGCTTGACGCCTTCAAAGCCGTCCTACCACACCTCGATCCGACCTGCATACTGTCGGATATCTCGTCGGTGAAGACCGGTCTGCCGGATTTTTACGCGACGTGCGGCCATCCGTTCGTATCCACCCACCCGATGTTCGGCCCCACGTTCGCATCGCTCAGCAATCTCGCCAATGAGAACGCGATCATCATCAGCGAAGGCGACCACCTCGGCCGTGTGTTCTTCAAGGATCTATACGGACAGCTCGGACTGCATATCGAGGAGTACACATTCGAGGAGCATGACCGTACGATCGCCTACTCGCTCTCTATACCATTTGCGTCGACCCTCGTCTTCGCCTCGGTCATGAAGCATCAGGACGCGCCCGGCACCACATTCAAGCGCCATATGGCGATAGCCCGCGGCCTGATGTCGGAGGACGACTATCTGTTGAGCGAGATCCTGTTCAATCCCAACACTCCGTCGCAGCTTGAGCAGATCGTAGAGCGGCTGGCCATGCTGAAAGACATCGTGGAACGACACGATTCCGACGCCATGAAAGCCTATCTCGAACAGGCTCGTCAGAATCTCAAATAAAGATCCGTTCAGGATCATGGACCGCACTACGCGGGCCGTGGATCGCTTTTGAAAAAGACCGCTCCATTGCCCGCTTTTACAGCATCCAAGGGTCAAAAGCAGTGTCATTCAAGGAAACTTTTGTTAAATTACACTAAAACGGATAAAACGATGTAGCATTTTCCCTACTTTTACCGTCAATTATTAAGAATACCATACTGAACATAGTTTGCAATGAAAAATCTGACATCAGTCGCAGGACTTATAGCTTCTGTAATATTAAGCGCAGGCCTTACTTCTTGTGGCAGCTCATCCGACAGCGACCACAGCGATACCGACAGCGTAGCCACCGTCCTCCCCTCCAAAATAGCCGAGGTCAAGACCGTGAAGCTTGCTCCGAAAATGTTCAGCCACGAAACTATGAGCAACGGCAAAGTCAGCGCCCATGATTTTGCCGACCTCAACTTCAGCGCCTCCGACGCCGTCATCGACAGGATTCTTGTCAAGAACGGACAGCATGTCAAAAAGGGTCAGGCCATAGCCTCTCTTGATAAATTCAAGCTTGAAAACACGCTCAAGCAGAATCTCAACGACCTTGAGAAAGCGCGTCTGGAACTCGCCGACGTATTGATCGGACAGGGATATGACCCGGAGAAACCGGGCGAAGTGCCGGCCGAGGTGATGAAACTCGCACGGCTCCGCAGCGGACTCGACCAGGCCGAGACCGTACTGCAGCAGACCCGGCGCGACATAGATAACGCGACGCTGACAGCACCGTTCGACGGCGTTGTGGCCAATCTTTTCCAGAAAGTCCACAACCGCCCCGACAATTCCAAGCCGTTCTGCCGCATAGTGGCCTCAGGGGGGATGGACGTGGAGTTCAAGATCCTTGAGAGCGAACTGTCGGTGATACGTCCGGGCGACAAAGTGACCGTCACCTCATTCTCCACAGGCGAGACATCCGACGGCACTGTGAGTGAAATCAACCCTGTGGTCAACGAAGACGGCCTGGTGACGGTGCGCGCCTCTGTCAGCGGCTCCGGCCTGTTTGACGGCATGAACGTGAAGGTGAGCGTGAAGCGCGATCTTGAGAACGCGCTGGTCGTGCCGAAGACCGCGGTAGTGCTCCGCACGGGCAAGCAGGTGGTGTTCACCCACGAAAACGGCAAAGCGATGTGGAACTACGTTACCACCGGCCTCGAGAACATGAGCGAGTACATAATCACCGACGGTCTGACCGAAGGGATGGAGGTGATCTACGACGGCAACGTCAATCTGGCTCATGAGTCGCCCGTCACTGTGGTCAACGACGATAAGTAAACCGATCACATAAACCTGCAGATATGAAACTTCATTATATGCTGGCCGGAGTCGTGGCGGCCACAGCGCTCTGGTCATGTGGCGGCTCGAAAAACGACACCGACACGATACATAACATAGAGATCGAGCGGTATTTCGACGAACCCGCCATTGACAATATCACCCACAAAATCAAAATCAAGGAGAAATTCACGCCGGAATTCACCGACAGCACGATGTATAACGCTCCCAGACTCTGCGCCGTGGCCGACGGCAAGGCCTACATGATGGAATTCAGCTACATGCACCCGGAGTCATATCTCAGCACATTCGCATGGCCCGACGGCAAACTGCTCGAGACATTCACCCGCTACGGAGCCGGACCGGAAGAATATCAATACAGCTACGAAACCTATTTCACCCCGGCCGACGGCCTATGGACCGTCCACGACAGCAACGTCGGACGCTACAACATCATGCAGTATGACAATGCCGGACGGCTCGTCAGGAAAACCGTCAACGATTCTATCAACGTCATTGCTCCTACTCCGGGCGGCGGATGGTTAGCCTTCAACCCCTCGTATTCGATGGAAGGCGGTTTCCACAAGATAGCCGACAAGATCATCCGGGAATATGACTCCGACTGGAAGCTGCTGGCAGAGACCCAACTCCACGACAAGCGCATGATGATGAGGGGTGGCGGCTTCATGGATATCATAATGAACTGCATGGACAATAATTACGTAAATGACCGCGACACCATCTGGCGCTATGACTGCGATACCCACAGACTGGCCCCCGCAATAGCAATGCATATCGGCAAATACGGATATGACTGGAGCACTGTCAACACCATGGAGGAGAGAGACCGCGTGGAGGAAACACACCTGACACCGCTTTATCCGATATTCAACAACCGCTATGCCTTTCTTTCATACTATAAGCCGGGCGAGGAGATCAACCGCTATGACATCTATGATCTTCGCGACGGCTCGCTCGTCTATAGAATGGAGAGGCCGAGAAACGAAGACGTGATGCTCCGCATGGGGCTCCCGTTAGAGATCGACGGGCATACCGTTACGGGGTGGCCGATTGACTATCAGGATTCGGAGGATTTCTATGTGATGATCCCGGCCGAAAGCATAGCCGAGGCGACCGGCAACGACGAGGTCAACCCGGTGATACTTAAAATTTCCATTGACGACTGACATCTGACAACTGTATATGGTCCATTTCCTTCTCAAGCGCCCCATCGCGGTAATAATGGCTTTCCTGGCCTGCGTGATAGTGGGTCTCGTCACATACTTCTCGCTGCCCGTGAGTCTGTTGCCCGGCATCGCGATACCGCATATCACCGTGCAGATACAGGGTGACGACACCGGCGCCCGCGAACTTGAGAACAACGTGACCGCCACCGTGCGCCGCCAGCTGCTGCAGGTGGGCGGCCTCAACGAGATCAAGAGCCTGACCCGCGACGGGATGGCCATAATACAGCTCGAATTTGACTATGGCGTGAATACCGATCTCGCCTTCATCGAAGTCAACGAGAAGATCGACGCGGCGATGAACACACTGCCGCGCGACACACGCCGCCCCAAAGCCATCAAGGCATCGGCCACCGACATCCCGGTGCTTTATCTCAACATGACCCTGCGGAGCGACCGCCCGTATGGGCCCACGGACGAGACGCGGTTCCTGCAGATGTGCGACCTGGCCGACAATGTCGTGCGCCGCCGCATCGAGCAACTGCCCGAGATTGCTATGGCCGACGTCACCGGCATACCGGGACAGTATCTGCGCATCGTCCCCGACGATACGAAGATGCAGCTCGCCGGAGTGACGCCCGATGACATAGAGAGCGCCCTGATAGCCAACAACGTGGAGCCTGGCACTATGACCGTGCGCGACGGCTATTATGAATACAACGTGCATATCTCCAACCAGCTGCGTACAGTAGCCGACGTTGAGGACATATTCATTAGCAAAAACGGCCGCATGCAGCGGCTGCGCGATCTGTGCAGTGTGGATGTGACACCCGACGGCGAGAACGGTTTCTCCTACTTCGGAGGAAAGCGTGCGGTCACACTCGCCATCATCAAGCAGAGCGAGGAGAACATGGATGAGATGAAGGAATCGCTGTCGCAGACGGCCGACTACTTCTCGAAACTCTACCCCGACATCGAATTCTCGCAGAGCCGCAACCAGACCGAACTGCTCGACTATACTATCTCCAACCTGGTACAGAACCTTATACTGGGATTCATACTGGTGTTTATGGTGACGGCCTTCTTCATGGGCGACATGCGCGCATCGATCATCATCGGCGCCAGCATAGTCGTGGCGATCATCATCACGTTCCTGCTCTTCTATCTCTTCCACGTGTCGCTCAACATCATCTCTCTGTCGGGTCTGATACTGGCCGTGGGCATGATGATCGACAACTCCGTGATAGTCACCGAAAACATAACGCAATACCGCCAGAAAGGACGCTCGCTGATGCGGGCGTGCGATCTCGGCACCACCGAGATGATCACTCCGATGCTCAGCTCGTCGCTGACCACAGTGGCCGTGTTCGTGCCGCTGGTGTTCATGAGCGGCATAGCGGGAGCGATCTTCACCGACCAGGCCTTCTCCATCACCGCCGGACTGGCCGTCAGCTACATCGTCGGCATAATGCTCCTTCCGGTGATCTATATGCTCGTCTACCGCCGCAAGGCCTCGCGAAGAAGCGGACATGCCGTAGCAATGCGCTCGGTGCACGAAGGAAAGACGGCCAAGCGTGTCAATGACTGGCTCGACAAATGGTACACACGCATAATCGACTGGTGTTTCGCCCATGTGGCGGTGTGTGTCACCGCAATATGTCTGATAATACCGCTCTGCGTGGTGATGTTCTACGTATTGCCTGTCGAGCGCATGCCCAGGATCGACCAGAATGAGCTGATAGCCCGCATAGAGTGGAACGAAAACATCAATATCGACGAGAATGCAGCCCGCGTCAACCGTCTGCTCGACCAGATCGGCCTCGACAATGACGTCGACATGCATTCGGCCTACATCGGAGTGCAGGACTACCTGCTCGACGCCGGTTCGGAGCTCACGCCGTCGGAAAGCGAGGTCTATCTGCGCACTCTGCGCCCGTCGCTCGTAGCTCCGCTGCAGATCCGCATCGACTCCGTCATCAAAGCCTCGTATCCGAAGGCCATGGTGACGTTCAGTCCGCCCGAAAACATTTTCGAGAAGATCTTCTCATCCGACGAGCCGACGCTCCAGGCCCGCATATTCCCCGCCGACCGCGCGAGAGCCACCGAGACCGAAAGCCTGCTTGAGCTCGACGACGAGATATCGACCGCTACCGGCATCCCCTCCTCGGGCATCGCGCTCCACAACCGTATCAGCCTCGTGATCGACCGGGAGAAACTGCAGCTCTACAACGTGGACTACGCGAAAGTCGAGGGAGTGCTCCGCACGGCTTTCAAGGGCAACACCGTGACCACCCTGCGCTCCTATCAGCAATATCTGCCGATCGGCATCACCACTCCCGAGAGGAGCGTCGACGAGATACTCGCCACCACCATCGTGGAATCGCAGCCCGACAAGAATGGCAACAAAGCCGAGATACCGCTCTCATATCTGGTGAAGTCGCACCGCGACCGCGAGCTGAAGGAGATCAACGCAGGCAAAAACGGCGAATATGTGCCTCTCAACTATTATGACATACCGGCTCCGGAACAGACCATAAAAGAGATACGCGCCGCCGTCAACCGCTCCGACATGTGGGAGACGGAATTCTCTGGCAGTTTCTTCTCCAACGCCAAGATGATGCGCGAGATGATGGTGATACTGGCGATCTCGATACTGCTGATGTACTTCATCCTCTGCGCGCAGTTCGAGAGCTTCGTACAGCCGCTGATAGTGCTTCTGGAGATACCTCTCGATGTGGCGTTCGCCCTGCTGACGCTATGGATCTTCGGCCACTCGCTCAACCTTATGAGCGCCATAGGCATCATCGTCACCTGCGGTATCGTGGTCAACGACTCGATATTGAAACTCGACGCCATCAACGAGCTGCGCAAAGCCGGCATGCCTCTGACCGAAGCGATCCACACGGCCGGACTGCGGCGTCTGCGCCCGATCATCATGACCTCGCTGACAACGATCTTCGCCATGGTGCCCACACTGTTCACTCACGACATGGGTTCAGAGCTCCAGCAGCCTCTGGCCATAGCGATGATAGGATCGATGGTCGTAGGCACTCTGATCAGTATCTTCCTGATACCTCTCGTCTACTGGCTTATCTACCGTAAAAACGAAAATAAAGTACATCATGCAGCATAAATCCTTCATAACGGCGATAGCCGCCCTCGGGCTGCTCTGCGCTTGCGGCGAAAAGCAGTCGGCGATAGAGTTCGAAAGGCCAGCTGAGGTGTATTTCACTGACAGCATACTCGTATATCCGGCCGGATCCATATCGGCCGACTCCATTACCGGCGAGCAGCTTGACACCGACATAATCGGCCTTGTCAACATGAAAGCCGCCGACGGGCATATCGCCCGCATCATACGTCTGCCCGAAGCGCTTGTCAACATAGCTTTTGACAGCTCCACGGGCACACTCTACGGCTTCGATATCGACGACCATATCTACAGATACAGATTATGAAACGCTTCCACATATTCCTGCTTGCAGCTCTGACAGCCTCCGGCGTCAGCGCTCAGCGTCACGTGACCCTCGACCTCCAGAGCACCATCGAGATTGCCTCGGACAGCTCGCTGCAGGCGTTCCGCAGCCAGAACCTCTACATGTCGGGCTACTGGGAATACGTATCTTTCAAGGCCGGACGCCTGCCGAGCCTATCGCTCACCCTGACGCCCGCCAGCTACAACCAGTCGGTCACCCGAGAGTTTGACAACACCGACCAGGTGTACCGCTACTATTCGCTGAAATCATATTCCGCTGCAGGAGGTCTGAACATCGTGCAGAACTTCGACCCTCTCGGAGGTACATTCTACATAGAGAGCTCGCTGAACTACGTGCGCAACTTCGGGCACACCAAATACACCCAATACTCATCCGTACCTGTCCGCATCGGTTATCGCCAGGATCTGATCGGTTTCAACCAGTTCAGATGGGAACGCCGCATCGAGCCCATCAAATACGAGAAAGTGAAGAAAGAATTTCTTTACAACATGGAGACCGTATCGGAAAACGCCGTCACCTATTTCTTCAATCTCGCTCTCGCACAGGCCGAATATCGCCTGGCCAAGGACAATCTGGCGTCGGCCGACACGATCTATACCATCGGCGAGCGCCGCTTCAAGATAGCCTCGATATCGCAGGCCGATCTGCTGACGCTGAAACTCGACAAGGTCAACGCACAGAACAATCTGGAGAATACGCGCATAGCCCTGAAACGGGCCATGTTCTCACTGGCATCGTTCCTCGGCATGGACAAGAATACGGAGATCACGGTGGAGCTCCCGTCGGTGCCCTCTGCAAGAGAGATATCGCCCGACCAGGCCCTGCTGCACGCCAAGGCCAACAATCCCACCCTGCTCTCGCGCCGTCAGAGTATACTCGAGGCGCAACGCGACGTGAGCCGCACCCGAATGGAACAGCGTTTCAACGCCAACATCAATGCCAGTGTGGGCTTCAACCAGTTTGCCGACAATTTCTCGGGCGCCTACCGCAATCCGATGCGCCAGGACATTGTGTCGCTCTCGATAAGCATACCGCTGATCGACTGGGGAGTAAGAAAAGGGCGCCTCAACATGGCCAAGAACAATCTCAATATTCTCGAGATCCAGGCACGCGAGGATGAGCTGTCGATGGAGGAGGACGTCATAATGACCGTCAGCGACTTCAATATCCAGCGTCAGCTCGTCAGCTCCGCCATCGAAGCGCTCGACCTCGCCGAAACCGCCTACGCTCAGACCCGTCAGCGATTCATCATAGGCAAAGCCGACCTCAACACCCTCACCCTCTCGCAGAACCGCCAGCAGGACGCCAACAAAAACTATATCAGCTCGCTGCAGAACTATTGGCTCAGCTACTACAAGCTGCGCAAACTGACGCTCTTCGACTTCGAGACCGGAATGCCCCTCTCCAACAAGTTTGACATCCAGCATCATATCCACTGATCAGCAGCCCTCATAATATGACAATGATAAAACACCACACTCTCGTCATCGCTGCGGCAGCCGCAGTCGCCGCGATGACGGCATCATGTTCCGACAGAGACAAGACAGCCGATATCCCGGTGATCGACATCGCCGCACATATCGGCGATGACGAATGCGACAATATCAGCGACCGCATTAAGATCGTCAATCTGTTCAGGCCCGAATTCACCGATTCCACGATGCTCACCTACCCCGACATCGCATGCAAGACGGACGACCGCATATATCTTTACAACTACCGGACGATGTTTGAATTCGAATACCCGTCGGGACGCCCTGTAAGAGTCATCGACCATCGCGGCGAAGGCCCCGGGGAATACACTGATATTTTCGGCGCCATTTTCGATCCCGACAGCAGCCAGTGGACGGTCATCGACAATCAGAACCGGCTTATAACCTATAGCGCCGACGGCTCTCACCTGCGCACCGTCACCAATGACTCCATAGACTATATATTCCGGAGCGGCAACGGCAATATCATTGCTGCCAGAAACACATTTGACAGAGCCACAAGGGGTATCAACCGTGATAAGGTATATTATGAATATACTCCTGACATGAAATTTGTCGGCAGCTATACGCTCAACACCAAGAGATGGAAATACCTTGGTTCGACGTATGTCGACGAAGTATTGCCGGCCGACGGACAGATTTATATAAATGACGGCGATACCATCTGCCGAATCGACCAGGCTGCGGGGACGCTCAGCCCCGTCATAGCCATCAGTTACGGCGACTACGGCACCGACTGGAGCGAACTGTCGACCGGTGAAGAGGTTGATGCCGCCAAAGCAAAATATTTCTATCCGTTCCTTCCGGAATTCAATTCACGTTACCTCTTCGTCGTGTACGGCACGGAGGCCAATCACCGGATCATAGACAGATACTACGACGTTTATTCAATAACCGACGGCAAACTGCTTTTCCGCCAGAAAGCGACTCAGGAAAGCCGTAAGAATGGCAGTCTGACCGGTGTCAGGCTGCAAGTCGACGGCCAGGAGGTTGCCGGCTGGCCCCGTAAGCTTGTGGAGAACGATCATTTCTTCATACTGATATCTGCCGACGATATGGCAGGAATCGCGGGCACCGACGAGGTCAACCCCGTCATAGCCGAAGTTGAAATCACCGACTGATACACCCGGACAACGACATGAAACAGCGACTCTCATCATTCACCGTAATCGTCACGTTCATCGCTCTCGCCATAGTGGGAGCGGCGCTCGTGCCGCTTCTGCCCGTCAAACTGTCGCCTTCGCGCTCTCTCCCGAGTCTGACAGTGAGCTTCACGATGCCGGGCAATTCGGCCCGTGTGATAGAGAGCGGTGTGACGAGCAAGCTCGAATCGATGCTTGCGCGAGTGCAGGGAGTCAAGGAGATCACGTCGACATCATCCAACGGAAGCGGCTACATCACCATAGGCCTTGACCGCCATGCCGACATCGAGGCCACCCGCTTCGAAGTGTCGACCATCATACGCCAGGCATGGTCGCAGCTGCCCGAGGGGGTCAACTATCCGCAGATCTCCACACGTCAGGCCGACAACAAGGCTTCCCGCCCTTTCATCAGCTATACGCTCAATGCCCCCGCATCGCCCTACGAGATACAGAACTACGCCGAGGAGAACATCAAGCCTGTGCTCGGACAGCTGCGCGGCGTCTACAAAGTGGAGCTTTCGGGAGCTCGCCCGATGGAGTGGAATGTCAAGTACGACAGCGACCAGCTGCACTCCCTCGGCCTTACGCCGTCGGATCTGAGCGAGGCGATCCAGCAGACTTCGCGGTCGCAGTTTCTCGGCATAGCCCGCTCTGGCGACCAATGGCTGCGGATAAGCTCCGTCAGCTCACTTGACGACGACCATGCTTTCGATCCGTCGCAGATATTCGTCTCTACGCCGGGAGGAACGACAATACCTCTGTCGCGCCTCGTCACTGTGGAACGCCGCGAAGCCGAGGCCCAGAGCTATTACCGCATCAATGGCCTCAACTCCATCTACCTCAATATAACGGCCGATGACGACGCCAACCAGCTGAAACTCGCCGAGCAAATCAAAGGATTGATGGAGGAGCTGAAACTGAAGATGCCAAAAGGATATCAGGTGATCATGGGCTACGATGCTACCGAAAGTATCAATGAGGAGCTCGGCAAGATCTATTTCCGCTCGGGTCTGACATTTCTCATATTGCTGTTATTCGTAGGACTCATCACGCTCAATCTCCGCTACATGCTCATCATCACCATATCGCTGATGATCAACCTTGCGGTGGCCGTGATATTCTACTATCTCACAGGCATCGAGATACAGCTCTACTCCCTCGCAGGCATCACGATATCACTCAACCTGATTATCGACAACATCATAGTGATGACCGACCACATCACCCACAAGCATAATCTCAATGCGTTCACATCGGTGATGGCGGCCACGCTGACTACGGTCGGCGCGCTGGGCATCGTTTTCTTCCTCGACGAGAGCATCCGCCTCAATCTCCAGGATTTCGTGGCCGTGGTCATCATAAACCTCGCCGTATCGCTGTTTGTAGCCCTTTTCCTCGTACCGGCCCTCATAGAGCGCATCGGTCTGCGTATCCGTCACCGCAAGAGCCGCCGGGGCAAGCGGTGGGCAGTCAGATTCTCACGGATCTACAGCGCGATCATACGTTTCTGCCAGCGGTGGCGCTGGGCTATGATCGTGGTGCTGATACTCGGCTTCGGACTGCCGGTGTTCATGCTTCCCGAATCAGTGGGTATCGACCGATGGAATCCCAAGGCCGAGGAGAATCTCAACCGGTGGCAGAAGCTTTACAACTCCACTCTCGGCAGCAAGACTTACAAAGAGAAGGTAAAGCCGGTCGTCGATGTGGCTCTCGGCGGCTCACTGCGGCTCTTCGTGCAAGATGTGTATGCCGGCAGCTACTTCAACCGCGGGGAGTCGGAGCCGTCGCTTCAGGTCTACGCCACTCTGCCCAACGGATCCACTCTCGAACAGATGAACGAGCTGATCACCAAGATGGAGAGCTACCTGACGGGGTTCAGCGAGATACGCCAGTTCCAGACCTCGATCAATTCGCCATACCGCGCATCTATCTATATAGTATTCACCAAGGAGGCACAGAAGACCTACTTCCCCTATCAGCTCAAGAGCGACATCATACGCAAGGCGCAGACTCTCGGAGGCGGCTCGTGGAGCATCTACGGACTGGAGGATCAGGGCTTCAACAACGACGTGCGCGAGAGCGCCGGCAGCTACCGCGTGAAGATGCTCGGCTACAACTACGACGAGCTCGAACAGTGGGCCGACTCGCTCAAATCGCTCCTGCTGAGCCACCGCCGCATCAAGGAGGTGACCGTCGCATCGGAATTTTCCTACTGGAAGGACGATTACAGCGAGTTTGCCATTGAAGTCGACAAAGAGCGTCTCGCCAAAGAGGGATTTACCATCTACCAGCTGTATGGAGCTCTCACGCCGATATTCGGACGCAAGATCAACTCCGGAGCCATCAACGGCGAGCGTGGCAAGGAACAGATATACCTCAACTCCGCCCAGGGCACGATCTACGACGTATGGGGACTGATGAACATGCCCATACCGATCGGCGGCCGCACCCTGAAACTGGCCGACTTCGCCACAGTCAGCCACCGGGCCGCTCCTAAATCTATAGCCAAAGAGAACCAGCAGTACCGCCTCTGCCTGCAATACGAGTATATCGGATCGAGCACACAGGGCAAGAAACTACTCGAAAACGATCTCGAAAAACTGTCGCGGAAACTGCCGCTCGGATATTCTGCCAAGACAGAGGGATGGGATTATTACTGGAACCGCGACAAGAACGCATCCTACTGGCTGCTGCTTCTCGTCATAGCCATAATATTCTTCACCACAGCGATTCTGTTCAACTCGCTTGTGCAGCCTCTGGCCATCATCTTCACCATACCGATATCGTTTATCGGCGTGTTCCTGACATTCTACCTGACAAAAGTCAACTTCGACCAGGGCGGTTTCGCCTCGTTCATACTGCTCTGCGGCATTACCGTCAACGCGTCGATCTACATTCTCAACGAATACAACACCCTGCGCGAACGCCATCCCCGGCGCTCTCCCCTCCGCCTCTATCTGACAGCCTGGAACACTAAGATACTGCCGATCTTCCTCACTGTGGTCTCGACCATACTCGGCTTCATACCATTCATGATCGGCGACGGCAAGGAATCCTTCTGGTTCCCGCTCGCCATGGGCACGATCGGCGGCCTCGTCATGTCGATTCTGGCAATCTTCTTCTATCTGCCCATCTTCTGCCTCCGGCGCCCGAAAAGCATCCGGTCTCCACGTCGCCGCCGCAGCATTTTCCGAAGGAAGCACGCCTGAACGCCTGTTAAGTCGGGTTAAGACGGCTGCAGATGTTGGAAGTGTGGGAAAAAGTACGTAATTTTGCGTTATGACAGCGAACTATTTTCCGACAGTGAAAAAGATTGTTATAACGATGATATTGGCCACGGTAGCCGTAGGTCTCCGTGCCCAGACCGCCGCCGAGGCCCAGAGCCTTTTCGCCCGGGGCGAATATGCCGAGGCGCTCCCCGCTCTTCTTGAAGAGGCCAAGGCCAAACCGCGCAATGCCGCCGCACAGCACATGGCCGGTATCGCCCTGCTCCGCACCGGGCGTCACGCTGAAGCTCGCCGTTTTCTCGCCAAGGGCACCAATGACTCAAAAATAGGGCTTGCCGAGATAGCTTTTCTGGAATATGACTTCGACGGAGCCGACGAGCATCTCGACGCATACGAGAAGGGACTTAAACGCGGACGCCGCAAAGCCGCAGAACCGTCGGCGGAGGCTGAAGCACTGCGTGAGCGGATTGAGCGCGGACGCAACATGATGGAACGCGTAGAGCAGCTTACGGTGATCGACAGCATCGCCGTGTGCCGCGACGACTTCTTCCGCATCTACCGCCTGTCAAAAGCTGCCGGGCGCCTTGTCGGCGCAGAAGCGCTCTTTGCCGGTTCCGGAGCTGTGGAAGGGCTCCCAGCCTACGTCACCGAGAACGGAGATATCGCCATCTGGTCGGCTCCCGACGACAATGAGAACTATACCCTTCGCCAGACCATCCGTCTTGATGACGGATCATGGGATGATGCCCGCCCCCTCGGCGACGCTCTCGGCGAGGGTGGCGATGCGGCATATCCGTTCCTCATGAGCGACGGGGTGACACTTTATTTTGCCAACGACGGCGAAAATTCACTCGGCGGCTACGACATTTTCATGACCCGAAACAACGGAGAGGAATATCTTCAGCCGCAGAATATCGGCATGCCGTATAATTCCCCTTACGACGACTATATGCTCGCCATCGATGAGGAGTCGGGCACAGGCTGGTGGGCCACCGACCGCAACCGTCTTGGCGACTCGCTTACCGTCTACCGGTTTATCCCGGCCGAGATGCGTGTGAACTATCCTGCCGATACCGCTGGACTCGCCTCTCTGGCCATGATACGCGATTTCAGCGCCACCCAACAGCCCGGTGCCGACTACAGCAACCTGCTTGCCCGACCATCTGGCAGCGAAGCCGACAATGATGCTGCGGCCTTCACCATAGCCATCGGATCGAAGATATATCATAACCTGAATGATTTCCGCACCGGACGCGGACGCACACTGATGACACAGATCATAGGATCGCGCCGCAAACTCGAATCGACCCTCGAAGATCTCAGACGTATGCGCGCCCGCTACGGAAGAGGCGACAAGGGGCTTGCGCAGCAGATCATGCATGCCGAAGCCGAAGCCGCTGCGCTCCGCCAGGAGATACGGCGCCTGACCGACGAACTGGCCATAACAGAAAATAACTGAACGCTATCATTACATATCTAACCCATTAAATAAAACAACTGCAATGGAAATCTCGATAATCATACTTGGCGTGGTATTGCTGGCGCTGCTTTGCGTCTTCTTCTACTACGTGCCGTTCTTCCTCTGGATCTCGGCCCGCGTCAGCGGCGTCAGGATCTCTCTGCTCCAGCTCGTGCTGATGCGCATTCGTAAAGTACCGGCATCGGTGATAGTCAGAGCCATGATCGAGGCCCACAAGGCCGGTCTGACCGGAGTGACCCGCGACGATCTCGAAGCCCATTACCTCGCAGGCGGCAACGTGGAAAAGGTGGTTCACGCCCTCGTATCGGCCTCGAAAGCAAATATCGACCTCGGATTCAAGATGGCCACGGCCATCGATCTCGCAGGTCGCGACGTGTTTCAGGCCGTGCAGATGAGCGTCAATCCCAAGGTGATCGACACGCCCCCCGTGACCGCCGTAGCAAAGGATGGCATTCAGCTCATAGCAAAGGCACGAGTGACAGTGCGCGCCAACATACGTCAGCTCGTGGGCGGCGCAGGCGAAGACACCGTACTCGCCCGCGTAGGCGAAGGCATCGTGTCGAGCATCGGATCCTCCGAGAGCCACAAACAGGTGCTCGAAAACCCCGACAGCATTTCGAAGCTTGTGCTCCGTAAAGGCCTTGACAGCGGCACGGCGTTCGAGATTCTCTCGATTGACATTGCCGACATCGACATAGGCAAGAACATCGGAGCCGCCCTGCAGATCGACCAGGCCCAGGCCGACAAGAACATCGCCCAGGCCAAAGCCGAAGAGCGACGCGCCATGGCCATAGCCCTCGAACAGGAGATGAAAGCCAAGGCCCAGGAGGCACGAGCCAAAGTGATAGAGGCCGAGGCTGAGCTTCCCAAGGCAATGGCGGCAGCATTCGCCAGCGGCAATCTCGGCATAATGGACTATTACCGCATGAAGAACGTTCAGGCCGACACCCTGATGCGCGAGACTATCGCAGGGCCGGCCGACGACAAATAAACCTCAGGGAGGAGACATCACAGATCATGACTTCGTTTCTTATAGCCCTTGCGGTACTTGTCGGAGGCTATTTCATATATGGCGCTCTGATCGACCGCATCATAGCCACCGACCCGTCGCGCAAAATGCCTGCATATGAGATGCGCGACGATGTGGACTATCTGCCGATGCCCACATGGAAGGTGTTCCTCATACAGTTTCTCAACATAGCCGGCCTGGGCCCTATATTCGGCGCCATCATGGGCGTGATGTTCGGGCCGGCCGCATTCCTCTGGATCGTGCTCGGCACAATTTTCGCCGGAGCTGTCCACGATTTTCTCTCCGGAGTGATCTCCATACGCATGGGAGGGGCCTCGCTCCCCGAGATCGTCGGCCATGAGCTGGGGACGGGAGTGAAACAGGTGATGCGCGGTTTCTCGGTGATACTGCTCGTGCTGGTGGGAGCCGTGTTCGTGCTCACACCCGCCGACATTCTCGCCGGACTGACACCCGACGCACTCGACCGCACCGTATGGATAGCCGTCATACTCGGCTATTACATGCTCGCCACACTGCTCCCCATCGACAAACTGATAGGCAATCTTTATCCGCTATTCGGCATTGCGCTGCTCTTCATGGCCGTCGGACTGCTCGGCTACCTACTCTTCGGAAATGCCGGCATACCCATTGACTTCAGCACAGGGTTTGCCAACCAGAGCGCCGATCCGGTGCATCACCCGATATTCCCGATGATGTTTGTCAGCATAGCGTGCGGCGCCATATCGGGCTTCCACGCCACACAGTCGCCCATGATGGCCCGCTGCCTCAAAAACGAAAAGCTTGCGCGCCCTATCTTCTACGGCGCCATGGTGACCGAAGGCATCGTGGCTCTTATCTGGGCTGCCGCGGCTATAGCGTTTGCCGGCGGCTACCAGCAGTTGTCATCCTACATGGCCGCGCACGGCAACAGCGCCGGAGCCCTCGTCAGCGAGATCTCGTTCACATGGCTCGGCACCGCCGGAGGCATTCTGGCCATTCTCGGCGTGGTGGCCGCACCGATAAGCACAGGCGACACAGCTCTGCGCAGCGCCCGTCTGATCGTGGCCGACTTCATGCACATGAAGCAGCACACCATCTGGCGCCGTCTGCTGATATCCGTGCCGCTCTTTGCTGCCGTCTTCGCCCTGATGATGATTGATTTCAACGTTTTGTGGCGCTACTTCGCATGGAGCAACCAGACGCTGGCTGTCTTCACGCTGTGGGCTGTGACCGTATATATGGCCCGCCATGGCAAAGCCTATATCGTCAGTCTGCTGCCGGCGATGTTCATGACGGCCGTAAGCGTGAGCTACCTCCTGTTTGCACGCCGTCCTGAGGGGTTCGGCTTAGACCTGACAGTAGCTGTAGGCGCCGGCATAGCTGTGGCCACACTGTTTGCCGCAATGTTTGCAAGATATGTCCGCGGACTCAGCCGTAAAACAAATTTTGCCACCAAATGATGACCAACCGCGAAATAACCGACATAGCTGCACAGACCGACGCTTACTGCCTTCACTCCCACACGCAGTTCTGCGACGGCCGTGCCACTATGGAGGAGATGGCCGAAGCAGCCTGCAATGCTGGAATGAAACATTATGGTTTCTCGCCCCACTCCCCTATCATAGTGGAATCGAGCTGCAACATGAGCCGCGACTCCGTAGGCTATTACCTCAAGGAGTGCCAGCGGCTCAAGGAGCTTTATGCCGGAAGAATGAATATCTACGCGGGCATGGAGATCGACTATCTCGGTCCGCAGTGGGGGCCAGCTTCCGATTTCTTCAAGGCGCTGCCGCTCGACTATTGCATCGGCTCTATCCATTTCGTGCCGACACGTGATGGAGAATATGTGGATATCGACGGCCGCTTCGAGAATTTCAGATGGAAGATGCACAACTATTTCGGCGATGACATACGATGGGTTGTGGAACAGTATTTCAGCCAGACTCACGCCATGATCGATGCCGGAGGATTCAACATAATAGGGCATTTCGACAAAGTGGGCCACAATGCATCGCATTTCCGGGCAGGCATCGAGGATGAGCCATGGTATGCCGCTCTTGTCGACGCGGTGATCGACCATATCGCGAGCGCAGGCATTATTGCTGAGGTCAACACCAAGGCTCTCGCCGAACATCATCGCACTTTTCCAGGCGAACGTCTCTGGAAAAAAGTCAAGGAAACGGGAATACCGCTGATAGTCAACAGCGACGCACACTTCCCCGATCTCATCAACGCCGGCCGCGCTGAAACCATCAGCCGGCTCCGCGACATCTGACAATATCTAAAATATCCATCACATGAAATTCATAGGCATCATACCGGCACGCTACGCTTCCACGCGTTTTCCGGGCAAACCGCTGGCCATGCTTGGCGGCAAGACAATGATAGAACGGGTCTATACACAGGCCCGGCTTGAACTCGACGAGGTAGTGGTGGCCACCGACGACGACCGCATAGCCGGTGCGGTGGAATCTTTCGGAGGAGTGGCCGTAATGACCTCTCCGGCTCATCGCAGCGGCACCGACCGCTGCTGCGAGGCCTTTGACTCTGTAGGCTCCGATGCCGACGTGGTGATCAACATTCAAGGCGACGAACCGTTTATCGATCCCAGACAGATAGCACAGCTGAAGGGCTGCTTCGACGACCGCTCCACAGATATCGCCACGCTTGTCCGTCGCTTCGATCCAAAGCGTGGGTTCGATGCACTTTTTGATCCGAACACACCCAAAGTAGTGATGGACGATGCCGGGCATGCCCTTTATTTCAGCCGGTCGATCATACCGTATGTACGCGGACACGAATGGAAGGAATGGCTCGACAACGCTGTATTCCACACCCATGTAGGCATTTACGCTTACCGCACAAAGGTGCTACACGAGATAGTCCGTCTCCCGCAATCGCCGCTCGAACTGGCCGAATCGCTCGAACAGCTCCGCTGGCTTCAGGCCGGCTACCGGATCACCACAGCCGTAACCGACTGTGAGACTATAGGCATCGACACCCCTGACGACCTGCGTCACGCCGAGGAATTGCTCACAAACCTGGGAAAATGATCAGATCCACGCCACCCGACCGCTCAAAGGCCCCTGAGATACATCAGCCGACTGATATCCAGCTCCCTGAACTGCATGATCTGACGCTCGACAATGGCATCAGGGTGTCGGTGCTCAACCAGCCCGACATGGAGATACACCGTCTGACAGTCTTTACCGAAGGAGGACTGGCTGAAGCCGGAAATCCGGCAATAGCGCTCCTCGACTCCCAGCTGCTACTTGAAGGGACTTTGGCTACCGACGGGCAATCGCTTGCCAATATGCTCGATTTCAACGGAGCGTGGACCAACAGCCGCTGCGGAAACCACCATCGCAGCTTCGCCATATACAATCTTCCTTCCAGACGATCGAAACTGCTCCCGACGATAATCGAAATACTTACCCAACCGGCATTTCCCGCCGACCGCCTTGCCAAATGGCGCGAACGGCTCATCGCAAGCACGGCCATCGAACAGAGAACCGTAGGCTACCAGGCCTCACTGCTTTCCAACCGGCTGACCATAGGATCGGGCCATCCGTTGTCACAGCCCGCCGATCCCGGACATATCGCGGCGGTAGAGCGCGATGACATCCTGAACTTCCACAAAAAGAATCATCATCCCCGCCACATGCGGATTTTCATTACCGGAAGTGTCAGCACTCAGCATGAAGAAGAGCTCAACAGATACTTCGGAAGCATTCCGGTGCCTGATGGGGAGGAGCCCTCGGCAATGATACAGCCTTTTGATATCAATACCGGAGGAAGAGGATTCAAGGCTGTCGACGGAGCGCTGCAGAGCGCCGTATGCGCCACTTTGGGCGGAGTCGGACGCAATCACCCCGATTATGCCGCTCTGAGACTGACCGTAAACTCTCTCGGAGGATATTTCGGCAGCCGGCTGTCGACCAATATCCGCGAGAGACTCGGCCTGACCTACGGTATCAACGCCTCTCTTCTGGGATATGCCGAGGGGAGCCTCATACGCATATCCACCGAGTGCGACAATGCCAGCCGTGATCTTGTAGTAGAGGAGATCGGAGCCGAGATGCGCCGCCTGGCATCGGATCCTCCGGGCAGTGACGAGATGGAGCGTATATGCATGACCGAATACTCATCGCTCCTCGACATAATGGAGACGCCGTTCACAGTAAGCGATTTCTATCAGTCGCTTCATGTCAACGGAGTCACTGCCGACTATTTCTACCAGCGTCTTGAAGCCGCCCGCACGATGACTTCCGAGCGGATAGCTGAAATAGCAGGAATATATCTGCGGCCGGAACTGATGACGGTAGCCGTCGCCGGGCCGGAAAATCAATGAACCCACTCCATATCAACAGATGGCTCCTACTTATCTGACTCATACTTTCGGCTGCAAACTCAACTTTTCCGAGACGGCGACAATAGCCCGCATGCTCGAGGAGCGCGGATTTACACGGGCCGCAAAGGGCGAGCATCCCGACATAGTCGTTGTCAATACATGCAGCGTCACCGGAGAAGCCGACAAAAAGTGCCGCCAGACCATCAGAGCGATATCCAGGCGCCATCCCCACGCAGCCATTGCCGTCACCGGCTGCTACGTGCAGCTCCATCCTGAAGAAGCATCGTCGCTGCCCGGAGTCGTAGTGACAGCCGGCATCGACCGCAAACTCCAGATCGCAGGATATCTCGACCAGTGGTTGAACTCACATACTACGGTCGTCGACATCAACAAGGCATCGCTCATCAGGGATTTCGCCCCGTCATGCTCTCGCGGCGACCGCACGCGCTGGTTTCTTAAAGTGCAGGACGGATGCGACTACTGGTGCACCTATTGCACCATACCCAAGGCCCGCGGCAGAAGCCGGTCGGCGACAATAAGCCAGCTCGTAAGCCAAGCGGAGGAAGTGGCCTCCGAAGGCGGACGCGAGATCGTCATCACGGGAGTGAATATCGGGGATTTCGGCAAACTGACGGGCGAGACGTTTCTTGACCTTTGCAGGGCACTTGACCGTATCGAAGGAATTGAGCGCTACCGCATCTCCTCGATCGAACCGGATCTGCTGACCGACGAGATAATTGACTTCGTTGGCGCTTCTCAGCGGTTCATGCCCCATTTCCATCTGCCGCTGCAGTCGGGCTCCGACAGCGTGCTCCGCCTGATGCGCCGCCACTACGACACTGCCCTCTTCGCATCGCGCGTCGAGAGGATACTCAAAGTCATGCCCCACGCTTTCATAGGCGTGGATCTGATCACCGGCGCCATGGGTGAGACCCGGGAGCTGTTCGACGAATCGCGCCAATTCGTAGAGAGCCTTCCTGTCAGCCGCCTACACGTATTTCCTTACTCCGAGAGGGCCGGTACCCGCGCTCTCGAAATCACCCCGAGGATAGAACCGGCCGTGCGCCATGAGCGCTGCCGTGAGATGATAGCTGTATCCGGTGCCAAGCTTGCGCAGTTCCAGAGCCGTCATGAGGGAACCGTCCGCAAAGTGCTCGTGGAACACTCCGTTGACTCCGAGGGCCGCATGCACGGCTTCACCGACAACTATATAAAGGTGGAAATGCCGGCTGATCCGCGACTGTTCAACGCCATTGTCGACGTAAGGCTCTCGGCAGGAGGCGACGACTTCATGAAAGGCGTCACCGTATGATATGATGAAAAGAAAGCGATATGACTACCCGACTCGAAAACATTCTTCACGCTCCTCTCGGCTGGATGCTCCACGGTTTGGCTCTGCTCCCCTTCAAAGCTCTCTACGCGCTGTCGTCGGCCACATTTGTAGTGCTTTATCACGTAGCCCGCTACAGGCGCAAGGTGGTGGCCGACAATCTTGCGAAATGTTTCCCCCATCTTACGGATTCCGAGCGGTCGGCGATTGAGCGGCAGTTTTACCGAAATCTCTCCGACTATTTCTTCGAGACCATAAAGCTGCTCCATGTGAGCGACGAGGAGATGCGCCGGCGCATCGTGTTTGAGGATATGGAGGTGCTCGACTCGCTGTTTGACCAAGGTAAATCGGTAGTGGCCTACTTCTCCCACTGCTTCAACTGGGAGTGGGCGCCGGCCATCACTCTCTGGAGCCGATATGCCGGACGCGACGACGTCAGATTCTGCCAGGTTTACCGTCCGCTAAAGAACCTATGGACCGACCGGTTCATGCTGCGGCTGTCCATCGGCTACCCCTCCCTGGACCAGGAGGTGCTCATCCTCAAGCAGACCGAGGGCGGCCGCCCGGTGGACAGCCTGCGCCAGGTGGCCACCTTGGAGGAGGTGCGCCAAATGCAGGCGGAGACTGCCCAGGTCCACGTGGCGGAGGATTTGTACCG